>ERZ795030.133-NODE-133-length-120336-cov-10.319568_pt1 | contig 120336 bp, 105 predicted proteins | sample MGYA00375122_ERZ795030 | MGnify/ENA primary metagenome ERZ795030 (study PRJEB30165, sample SAMN05720146) | activated sludge metagenome | isolation source: anaerobic digester from wastewater treatment plant | place: Japan | collected 2015-04-20 ... | reverse complement strand
AATTGACATACTCAGGCAGAAATAACTTTGCGAAAGTCGTTTTGCCGGAACCATTTGGCCCGGCAATGATATAAACATTTTTCTTCTTCAAATTCTACCTCATAACGAAAGCGCCTCGCCTCCAAAACGGAAGCGAGGCGCTTATTTGCTTGACGCTCAAACTGACCCGCCTATTACGCAGGCTCGTCCAAGTGTCCACAATGGCTCCCCCGCCTGCCCTGATTCTATAGAACCTGTAAGGAATTCAGGACTGGCGGTGGAAAACCGTCTATATAAAAAAAGCTCGGGATCCAAAGACCCTACGCTTTTTTTCTTATAATGGCTCCCCCGCCTGGGATCGAACCAGGGACACTGCGGTTAACAGCCGCATGCTCTACCAGCTGAGCTACAGGGGAATGAAGCCTTAGCGAACAAAGAATGACTGCAGGAAGGCACAATTATAGGGATTGTCGCCAAAGGGTCAATGAGTGTTTTTTGCGGTTTTTTTACCGGAACCTGATCGTAAACAAGTGATTATTCGGGGGTGCCCGGACGGATACGCCGGCGGATTTCCTCGCTTATCATGGCCCTGAAAACCTCACCATGGTTTGAATGCCCGGCAAATCCATTTGTCTGCCGCCCGATTTCGGGATAACATGCTCCAGACAAACACAGATTTCCACAAGGTTCCGCTCATGAAAACCGCCTACCCTCCGATCCTGGAAATGAAGAACGTCACCGTTGTCAGAGGTGACGAGAACAGGAAAGTGCTGAACGGCGTTTCCCTGAAAGTCCTCGCCGGTGAAAATATCGCGATCCTCGGCCCGAACGGGGCGGGGAAGACCTCGTTGATGAAGCTCATTACCCGGGAATACTACCCTCTCGCGAAGGACGGGACGGTGTTCCGCGTGTGGGGCAGGGACCGTTGGCATCTCTTCGAGCTTCGGGACCGGCTGGGGCTCGTATCCAACGATCTTCAGGCCGTGTGCGCGCGCGAGATTTCCGGAATGGAAGCGGTGCTTTCGGGATTCTTTGGCGGGATCGGTCTTCACCGGGAACGCGTTACGCGTGAGCAGAAGGAAAAGGCCCTGAAGGTCCTGGAATTCCTTGAGATCGCGCATCTGAAGAACCGGAAGATGTCGGTCATGTCGTCGGGGGAGGCGCGGCGTTTCCTGATCGCGCGGGCGCTGGTCCACGATCCGCGGGCCCTGATCCTTGACGAACCGACCAACAGCCTGGACCTGAGATCGACGCGCCATTTCAGGAGTATGGTCCGGAAGATCGCGCGGTCGGGCGTCAATATCGTTCTGATCACGCAGACGCTCCAGGATATCATCCCCGAGATCACGCGCGTCGTGCTCATGAAGAACGGCCGGCTCCTGGAAGACGGCCCCAAGGAAAAAATCCTGACCGCCAGGCATATCGGCGCGCTTTTTGACATGCGGGTCAGGATCAGCCGGCACGACGGGTATTACTACGCCCCGGGTTAGAAGATTTTTTCGCGCGCGAAACAGGGCTGAATGGAAACGATTGCCGCTCGAGGGTTCTTTTTTGTCACTTTTCAGGACCCATATGATAGATTGCCGGCAACAAAAGGATCCTTCGATGAAAAAATCGCTCGCCTTGCTCTTGATGTTTTTCTTCCTGAACCTCGCCCCGCAAGGTCATTGCGAAATACCCATGGCACCGGAAACGCCCGGGAGTTCTCCCGATATCGAAACACCATCTTGCTGGAAAGCGATCGGGGGCGGTCCGGGAGCCATGGTCAAAAGCCGGACGCTGTGAAAAAACATGCCCGGGCGCGCAGGATCGGATGCCTGGTCATCGCCTGGATAGGGGCCGCGGCGCTCGCGGTTCCGATCCCGTTGTTCGCCGCGGAAGCCCCGCAGAGTGGTTTCATGGACCGGCGGAACATGACGCTGCGCGGTGACCTTCCCTTTGAGACGGCCTGGATCAAACCGGGGGTCCCATGGACGAAATATCGGAAAGTCGTGATCCTGCCGGTGGACACGAAGCACCTCCTGGAGTCGGATGTCTGGCAGGAGCTCGGACGGAGCGGCGACATCAGGAAGGATGTTTCAAAAATCGCGAACTACGCCCGCGCCGTTTTCGAGCAGGCGTTCATCTCCGATCCGGAAAAACGGTTCCGGATCGTCTACAGCCTTCAGCCGAACCCCGATACGCTCAGAGTGGAAATGGCGCTTACCGAACTGACCCCGAACAAGATTTTTCTGAAGGCGGCCGGTTATGTGCCGCTCTACGGGTGGGTTGCCAAGGCCGTGAACCAGACCAACAAGAGTTACGTGTCCATTGAGATCCGGCTCAGGGACGCGAAGACGGGCGAGATTCTCGCGAAGTTCGCGGACAAGAAGTCGGAACCGTTCACGCTCGTGAATGTCAACCAGTTCAACTGGTACGGTTTTGCCGAAAAAAGGATCGACGAGTGGTCCGTCAAGCTGGTCGAGACCCTGAACCGGAAGCCCGGTCAGGTCGTTAGCAAGTCCTCGAGTTTCGACCTGGGCCCCTGGTAAAGTCCTGCCGCGTCCGTCACCGCCCCCCGGTTTTCCCGGGCCCGAAAAAAGTTTTGGGGGGATTTTTGTCTGTCATGCAATTTGAAGGCGGGTATGGTGTTTCTGCCCTCCGCGGTTTAGAATACGCCCGCATCTAACCTGACGGGAAGCCTACTTTATGGTTCGGGGATATTGTTCCATTCGCTGGAAGCTTTTCTTCGCGATCGGCACGCCGCTCCTGCTGGTCCACCTGCTTGTTTTTGGTCTCGGTTATTACGATCTCCGCAAGGACGCCTACGCGGATGTCCATGCCATTATGGCGAAGGTCGCGGAAAATTACGCGGAGCGCTTCGATACGACCTTCCAGGTCGCCGCCCGGATGACGAAGGCCGCCGCGCTGACTCTTCCCACGATTGACCGGACCACCGACGGTCGTGAAGTTTACCGCCTGCTCAGACAGCATGTCTCCCGGAACTCTTTTGTCTACGGGTCCGCGGCAGCCTTTGAAGAGCGGGAGTTCCGGCGTGACAAGGAGCTGTTCTGCCCTTACGTGCATCGCGTGGCGGGCAGGGACGGGCCGGAAGATCTCGGGGAGCTCGATATCGCCCGCGACGCTTATGATTACCGGCAGGCGGACTGGTACCGTCTGGCCCGCGAGAGCGGGAAGGCGGTCTGGACGGAGCCTTATTTTGACAAGGGCGCGGGCGATGTGATTATGTGCACGTATTCCATGCCGTTTTTTTCAGGCGACAAGAAGTTCCTCGGTGTCGTGACGGTTGATATCCGGGTTGAGGACCTCAGACAGCTGATCCGCGAAGATGGCCTGGTGGCCCCCGACGCCTTTGTCATCGTGAGCCGCCAGGGGCGGTATATCTTTCATCCCATAAAGGATTACATCATGAACGAGACGATCTTCTCCAACGCGGAGAAGGTGGGGCGTCCGGAGCTGAAGAGCCTCGGGAAGACCATGATCGCCGGCAGGAAAGGCGCCTCCCTGATCAGGGATTTCAAGGGCGGGGGGAATATATTCCTGTTCCACGCCCCGATCCCGAGCACGGGATGGTCTTTCGCGGCGACGGTCCCCGAATCGACCGTGATGGGGCCGGTCTGGGTCCAGCTCGCGAAGGTCGGGGGCATCCTCGGCGCGGGGCTTCTTCTGATCCTTGGCCTTTTGCTGGGGCTTACCCGGCGCATCACGCGTCCGGTGCGGGAGTTCGCGGCCCTGGCCAAGGAAATCGGAGGCGGCCGCTTCGATGTCCCGTTCAAAAGTGACTTTGAGGCGGATGAGATCGGAGACCTCGCGGACTCCTTCCAAAAAATGGTCCGGGGTCTCAAGGAACACATGGAAGCCCTGACGCGCGAGACGGCAAAACGGCAGCAGGTGGAAAGCGAGCTGCAGATCGCGCGGGATATCCAGGAGTCGCTTCTTCCAAAGATCTTTCCGCCGTTCCCCGAGCAAAAGGAATTCGACCTTTATGCCAAGAACGGCCCGGCGCGGTTCGTCGCGGGGGATTTTTTCGATTTCTTTTTCATTGATAAAAGAACGCTGGCCTTCATGATCGCGGATGTTTCCGGCAAAGGGGTTCCCGCCGCGATGTTCATGGTGATCACGCGCACGCTGCTTCGCAATATCGCGTCGGTTGGGAAGCCTCCGTCGGACGTGTTGAACGAAGCGAACCGGCTGCTTTTCGAGAATAATGACCGGGGGATGTTCGTCACTCTGTTTTTGGGATACTACGATCTCACGAGCGGAAAGGTCTGGTATGTGAATGCCGGTCATCATCAGCCCTACTGCATAAACCGCTCCGGCGGGGTCCGGAAATTCGGAAAGGTGACCGGAACCATCCTCGGGATCGCGGAAGGTCTTGAATATGAGGACGCTCACGAAATGCTCGCACCGGGCGAGACGCTTATTCTCTACACGGACGGGTTCCCGGAAGCGAGGACCCCCGCCGGGGAATTCCTGAATGAAGACCGTTTCCGGGCGCTTCTCGAAGGACACGCGACGGAATCCATCACGGACCTTTGCGAACGGGTCTTCCGGAATGTGATGGATTTCCAGCAGCAGAAACCCGCCGATGATCTGACGATCCTCGGACTGAGACGGCTCCTCTGACGCTGGCGGGCTTCGGGGAAACAGGGAAGATGCCGATACCGCCCGGCATGATGTTCCGCCTGTCAAGGAGCCCTTATCATGAAAAGCGTTTGCGAAATGCTGAGCCTGGCCATTCTGCTATGGGGCCTTCTTTTTTCCGGATGTCCCACGACCCTGAAGGGCACGGACACGGATTCCGGCAGTGTCACCCGGCTGAAATTTACGGGACAGAACTTGAAGGTCGTGCATGGTTTCTGAATAGTTTCCGCGTTCCCTGTCCGTGACGATCGAGCCGCCCGCGAATATCAGAGCGGCGAGGATCACCGCAAACCCTTTACGATGGCTCCGTGAGGGATAAGTTCGAAAACGCACGCGCGGGAAAGTTGATCGCATTAACGCTTCGCCGTCCCGCTGTTTTTAGATTTTGCGCGAAGATGGTTTTACGAATAGAATACCGGAAAGGCGTTTAAGTCCCCGGAGGGAAAAGATGTTTGATGCTTCCTGGTCTATTACGATCGAGCAAGTCCTGCTGGCCGTGTCTCTCCTCCTGCTGATGGGAGTTTTCTCGAGCAAGGTCTCGGACCGGTTCGCGATCCCGGTCCTGCTCCTCTTCCTCGCGATCGGCATGCTGGCCGGTTCCGAAGGACCCGGGAAGATCTATTTTGACAACGCGCCGCTCGCGAAATCGATCGGTATCATCGCCCTTATTTTTATCATTTTTCACGGCGGTCTCGACACCGATTGGGAAGAGGTCCGGCCGGTCCTTTGGCATGCCGCCCTCCTTTCGACGATCGGCGTTCTTTTGACCGCGGTCATCACGGGGTATTTCGCGATGCTCATCCTGAAGTTCTCGTTCCTGGAGGGCATGCTTCTCGGGTCCATCGTTTCTTCCACGGATGCGGCGGCGGTTTTCAGTATCCTGCGCTCCCGGCGCATCAGCCTGAAACAGCCACTGAAGCCCCTGCTGGAGCTGGAATCGGGGAGCAATGACCCCATGGCCGTTTTTTTGACGACGGGATTCATCGGTCTCATGAGCACGAAGGAAATGAGCCTTGTCTCCCTCATCCCGATGTTCTTCCTGGACATGGGCGTCGGCGCGCTTGTCGGGCTCCTGATGGCGAGACTGATCGTTTATCTTCTTCGCCGCGTAGAGCTGGAATATGAAGGGCTTTACCCCGTGGTCATGATCGCACTCGTTCTTTTGACCTACGTGACGGCCGTGTTCCTGAAAGGGAACGGCATCCTCGCGGTCTACCTCGCCGGCCTCATGCTCGGCCGCTCCAGGTTCCCCAACAAGAGGACGCTTCTCCGGTTCCAGGGGGGACTGGCCTGGTTGATGCAGATTACGATGTTTGTCACGCTGGGAATGCTGGTGTTCCCGTCCCACATCATTCCTTTGATGGGAGCGGGTTTGTTGCTGACTCTTTTGCTGATGGTGGTGGCGCGACCGGTCAGCGTGTTCTTGTGCCTGCTTCCCTTCAAGCTCAGTTTCCGCAAAAAAACCATGATCGCGTGGGTCGGCCTTCGCGGTTCGGTGCCGATCATCCTCGCGACGTTCCCTTTTATGGCGGGGGTCCCGCAGGCGGGCACGATCTTTAACGTGGTGTTCTTCGTCGTTTTCGCGTCGGTCCTGATCCAGGGGACCTCGATCCCGGTCGTTTCCAAATGGCTGAAGCTGGATACCCCTTTGAGGCGCCGCGTGGTCTCTCCGATCGAATTCGAAAAGACCGAAGCGATGGAGGCGGATCTTCTCGAGTTCATGGTGCCGTATTCGGGGACTGTGGCCGGAAAGAAGCTCTATGATCTCGATTTTCCGAAAGGCAGTCTCGCGGTGCTGGTCGGACGGAACAACAAGTTCATCGTTGCGAAAGGGGATACGGCGCTGAAGGAAGGTGATGTTGTTCTTGCCCTCGTAAGCCCTCCGGACCTCGAACGGGTCAAGGCTATTCTAAATGCGGTTGAAAATAAAAAAACGGCGGGTGAAAAGGCCGTTTAGGATACACCTTCCGGAATTTCACGGACAAAAGGTCCCGGACCCGGATCGCGTCCCCCGCGATGAGAACAGCGCCTTCCGGCCTCTCCCCGAACGATACCACAATTTCAGACAAGCGGAACTTTGTCGGCGTTTTAGCGGTCAAACCTGAAGGCACCAACATAAGGACAAGACGAAGCATGCGGCAGAACACGGCGAGATGGAAGTTCGCGATAACGGCGTTAACCGCCGTTTTTTTTCTGGGCGGCTGCCGGACCGTCAGCCTGCCCCAGGCGAAGATCGAGCGTCGCGCCGAGCCCGAAACATTGACCTGGGAGGGTCTCGTCCGGCAGACCCTTAGCCGGAATCCCGACCTCCGGGGAGCCCGCTCCCGCGTGACATCGGCCGCCCGTAATCGCGACATCGCGCTAGGAGATTTTCTTCCCTCGGTGGAAGGGAGCATGCAAAAGAATGTTTCGCGAAAGACCATGCCCGGGGCCCATGCGGACACGCTCAGTCTCGATATCAACGCGAGTCAGAACCTTTTTAACGGGTTCGGGACGACGGGAGACTGGATCAAGGCCCGCAAGGAACTTGAAGCGGCCCGTATGGCCTACGACGAGACCAGCGCGGACGTCCGTTACCGCCTGCGGTCTTCCTATATAAGCGTGATCCGTCTGGAAAGGCTTTTGAAGACGAACCGGCAGATCCTCGAGAGACGCAAGCAAAACGCGGAAATGGTTCGTCTCCGCTACGAGGCCGGCCGCGAGAACGTGGGATCGGCCCTCCGGGCGGAGGCGATCGCCGATCAGGCCGGCTTTGACGTCAAGCAGACGGAGCGTCTGCTTGAAAAAGAATCGCTCCGTCTTGCGCGCGAAAGCGGCGGGGATTTTTTGCTTCCGCTCCGGATCACGGATGGTCTGGAGAAAATGCTTGGCGGCGTCACGCTGTCGGAGGCGGATTATGTCGCGTTGGCCGAAAAGACGCCCGCGGTGATGAGGCTCCTTAAAACGGCCGAAGCGTCCAGGGCGAATGTCGTTTCGGCCCAATCGGCCGTGTGGCCCCGGGTCGACGGGACCTATGAGTACGGTTATACAGGCGATCGCGCGTCCCGCTTGAAAGACCAGAGCTCCCTTGGCGTTCGTGTGTCGGTCCCGTTCTTTGAGGGCGGGAAGAACGTCGCGGCGATCCGGAAGGCGAAAGCGGATTACGATGCCGCCGAAAGCGCCGCGAAAAGTGCCCGTGACGAGGCCATCGCCGCCCTGTCGGCCGCCTGGGTACCGTACGCGGACGCGGTTGACGCGGTCAGCGTGAAAAAGAAATTCCTTGAGGCCGCGCAGAAGCGCGCCGAGATCATCCGGGCGGAATACACGAGCGGGCTCGTCAATTTCACGGATTTTGATACCGCGGAACAGGAGAATGCGAACGCCGAAAAAGATTATGTCGAAAGCCTGGCCGATGTTTTTACTCAGCAGGCCAATTGGGAAAAAACACAGGGCGCCACCCTGGAGGATGCTTATGATGAAATCGTTACCCCATAAACTTTCGCGCCCGGCCAGGTTCACCCTGGTCGCGATCGGAGTGTTCCTCCTCATGAGGATTTTTGCCTCCTGCGGGGCGGCGAAGGGGGATCTCCAGATTGTCCGGACCGCCCAGGTGGTTCGCGGAGACCTGTCCGTGACGGTCAGTTCGACAGGGACGGTCCAGCCCTATAATCGCGTCGAGGTCAAGGCGCCGATCGCGGGACGGATCGAGGAAGTGCTGGTGCGCGAAGGGGACGAAGTGAAGAAAGGGCAGGTGCTGGCCCGCATGAGCTCGGTCGAGAGGGCGGCTCTGCTCGATGCCGCGCGTTCCAGGGGCGACGAAGTTGTCAAACGGTGGGAAGAAGCCTATCTGCCCGCGCCGCTCCTTGCCCCGCTCGACGGGACGATCATTGTTCGCTCGGTGGAACCCGGTCAAACGGTCACGACGGCGGATCCGGTGGTGGTCCTTTCCGACCGCCTGATCGTTCAGGCCCTGGTGGACGAGACCGATCTCGCGTTCATCCGGCTCGCTCAGCCGGTGGAGATCACGCTGGACGCCTACCGGGACGAGCTTGTCCCCGGTACGGTCGACCATATCGCGTTCGAAAGCACGCTCGAAAACAACGTCAATGTCTATGCGATCGATGTGGCCCCGGAAGCGTTGTCCGAATCTTTTCGGAGCGGGATGACCGCGAACGTTACCTTTATCGTTAAGGACTGCAAAAATGTTCTTACGGTCCCCTCGGAGGCGGTCGTGGCCTGGCCGAAGAACATCCCGAACCCCTCCGGTGCGGTCTTTGCGGTTTACAAAAAAGTTTTCGGAGGCAAACTGGAACCGGTGGCCGTCAAGACGGGGGAAACCGACGGCGTCAGGACCGAGATCACGGACGGCCTGAAAGAAGGCGCGGAGATCGCGGTGGTCAGGAAGAAGGAAAAGGAAAGATCCTCGAATCTTTTCGGCTCGCCGCGCGCCGCCAGAAAAAGTGGCGCCACGAAATCCTCATGAAACTGCTCGAAGTCGAAAACATTTCCAAAACCTACAAGATCGGCGAAGTCGAGGTTCGCGCGCTTCAGGATGTTTCTCTGACGATCCATGCCGGCGAATTCATCGCGATCATGGGGCCTTCCGGTTCCGGCAAGTCCACGCTGATGCATCTTTTGGGGTTCCTGGACCGGCCCGACAGCGGAACGGTTCGTCTGATGGGCCGGGACACCTCCCGCCTTTCGGACGAAGCGTATGCCTTCCTCAGAAACCGGGTGGTCGGTTTTGTGTTCCAGCAATTTAACCTGATGGCGCGCTCCACCGCCCTTGAAAACGTCTGTCTCCCGCTGCTTTATTCCGATGACCGCGCGGGGGACCTCGACCGGTCCCGGGAGATGCTTGCCAGGGTCGGTCTTTCGAACCGTACCGGCCATCGCCCGAACGAACTTTCGGGAGGCCAGCAGCAGCGAGTCGCGATCGCCCGCGCCCTTGTGACAAAACCGCTGATGATTCTTGCCGACGAGCCGACGGGGAACCTTGATTCCAGGGCCGGACAGGAGATCCTCGGAATCTTCAAGGAGCTTCACCGGCAAGGCATGACCATTGTGCTTGTCACGCACGGCGAGGAAGTGGGGAAAGAGGCGGAGCGTGTCGTCCGGATGCATGACGGGAAGATCGTCAGCGATGAACGGCGGATCCCCGCGAAAGAGCAGTCCGTGACAGGGATTGCGGACCTGGATCGGGGAGGAAGCTTGAGAAAAAAAAGATACAATTACGGGGAATTTCTCGAGCATTTCCGGCTGGCGCGGCGCGTGGTCCTCAACAACAAATTGCGGTCGTTCCTTTCCATCCTCGGCGTTCTGATCGGGGTGGCCTGTGTGATTACGATGCTGGCCCTGGGACGGGGCGCCGCGGAATCGGTCAAGGAAGATCTTGCCAGAATGGGCTCCAATCTTTTGACGATCCGTCCCGGGTCGGTCAAGGTTCGCGGCGCCAGCGTTGAGGCGGGGGCGGCAACGCGCCTGACGCTTGATGATGCCCGGGCGATCGCCGCAGTGCCATCGGTCAGGAGGGTGTCTCCCCAGGTGACCGGTCAGGGACAGCTTGTGTTTGAAGACAAGAACTGGACCACGCGGGTGATCGGCGCGGTTCCCGAATACGCCCCAATGAGGAACCAGGAACCCGTTGCGGGACGTTTTTTCACTTCGGACGAAAATCAGAGACGCTTGCGGGTGGCGTTGGTCGGCCAGACCGTTCAGAAAAATCTTTTCGGAACAGAAGACCCGATCGGAAAAACGATCAAGATCAATCGTGTGAACTTTCAGATTCTCGGGATCCTGCCCTCTCGGGGAGCCAGCGCCTTTCACGACCAGGATGACATGGTTGTGATCCCGCTCATGACCGCCATGAAACGGCTGATGGGGAAGGACTATCTGGATTAGGTTGACGCGGAGATCACGGAGCTTGGCGCGATGCCCGCCGCGCAGGAGGAGATCAGCGCCCTGATTATCCGGCGACATCACCTGACGCCCGACCGTTACGATAGTTTCAATATCCGGAACTTTGCGGATATTCAGGCCGCGCTCTCCAGTACGACGCGGACCTTCGGGATCCTTCTCGGGAGCGTTGCGACGATTTCGCTCGTGGTCGGCGGGATCGGGATCATGAATATCATGCTTGTTTCGGTGAAGGAGCGGACGCGTGAGATCGGTCTTCGGAAGGCGCTTGGCGCCACGTCCCGCGATATCCTGGTACAGTTTCTCGTGGAAGCGGTTATGATTACTTTTCTGGGGGGGCTGACCGGCATCGCCCTGGCCGGTGTGGTCTCCTGGCTGATCGCAACCTTCGCGAAGTGGAAGATGATCATTACCTTCGGTTCCCTCTGCCTCGCGTTTCTTTTTTCCGCGGGTGTGGGAATCCTGTTCGGCCTTTGGCCGGCGAAACAGGCCGCTGCCCTTGATCCCATCCGTTCCCTGCGGTACGAATGAGTCCGGCCATGAGCGTTCCGGACCCCCGACCTTCCCGCGGAATCGACTTGCGATCCATGTTCCGCGCATTGCGGCACCGCAATTATCGGCTCTTTTTCTTCGGGCAGGGAATCTCGCTGGTCGGGACGTGGATGCAGCAGGTGGCCGTGGGCTGGCTGGTCTACCGCATGACAAGTTCACCGATCTGGCTCGGCGTTGTGGGCTTTGTCGGGCAGATTCCGACCTTCCTGATCTCGCCGGTCGCCGGCGTGCTGGCGGACCGGCATGAGCGGCGATCCCTTCTGATCGTGACGCAGGTCGCGGCCCTTTTGCAGGCGTCCCTGCTGGCCTTTCTTGTGCTCTCTCAAAGGATACAGGTGTGGCATGTGGTCGCGCTGAGCGCTTTTCTGGGCATCATCAATTCTTTCGATATTCCCGTCCGTCAATCCTTCACGATCGAAATGGTCGAGGAGCGCGAAGATCTTGGTAATGCGATCGCCCTGAACTCGTCGATGATAAACGCGGCGCGGCTTATCGGGCCTTCGGCGGCCGGCCTCCTGATCGCTTGGGCGGGGGAAGGGGTCTGCTTTTTCCTGAACGCGGTCAGTTATATTCCCGTGGTGCTGTCGCTTTGTGCCATGAAGGTCGCGGCCGGGAGGCTGTTCATTCCGGAGCAAAGGATCTGGCACGAACTGAGGGAAGGTCTTGCCTACGGGTTCCGTTCCGTGCCGATTCGCTGGATTCTTTTTATCCTGTCGGTTGTGAGTCTGATGGGCGTTGCCTATCCGGTTCTGATGCCGGTGTTCGCGAAAGATGTTTTCCGAGGCGGGCCGCATACCCTCGGTTTCCTGATGGCCATGTCCGGGGCGGGCGCGCTGGCCGGGGCGCTTTTTCTGGCCGCGCGCAGGAGCGTGGTCGGGCTGGGAAAGGTTCTCGCGCGGATGGCGGGTCTTTTCGGGATCAGCATGATCGCGCTCTCCTTGTCCAGGAGTTTCTCCCTTTCGCTTCTTATCAGCTGGTTCTCGGGTTTCGGGATGATCGTCCACACGGCTTCCTGTAACACTATCCTTCAGACCATTGTGGAAGAAGACAAGCGGGGAAGGGTCATGAGCCTTTACACGATGTCGTTCATGGGGATGGCGCCTTTCGGGAGTCTCCTGGCCGGAGGGCTCGCGGGCAGGATCGGCGCTTCCCTTACGATCTTTTTCAGCGGCGCCTGCTGCGTCGCGGGCGCCGTTGTTTTTTTGAGGAAGCTTCCCCTTGTCAAGGCAAAGATCCGCCCCATCTACGCGCAGAAGGGGATCATTCCGGAGGTCGTCACGGGACCATAGTTGGCCACGGGTATTGAAATGACCCGGGATTGAATCTTTCACCGGAAAATCCGGACCGCTCCGGGCCGCGCGGATGGTTTTTGGGTCAGCGGCCGGAGGGGCGGGTGAGAGAGCGGTAGAGGGCGTGATATTTTTTCGCGACGGATCGCCAGCTGAAATTTTTAATCACGCGCCGGCGTCCCGCCTTGCCCATGCGCTTTCGGAGCGCGGCGTCTTTCATCAGACGGTTGATCTCCCGCGCCAGGTCTTCCGAGAATTTTCCGGGGAAAATCGGTTCGAAGGGGCTGGCCCGGTGTTGTCGTACCGGGACGAGGGTGCCCGTTTCGCCCGGAACGACGACTTCCTTGATGCCGCCGACCGCGCTCGCTACGACGGGGACTTCGCAGGCCATGGCCTCAAGATTGATGATCCCGAACGGCTCGTAGATTGAAGGACAGCAAAAGAGCGCGGCATGGGAATAAAGGGCGATCTTGACCGGATCGTCCACCGTCTCGTCGATCCAGATCACGCCCGGACGTTCTTTCCGGATCTCCGCCACGCGCGCTTTCATTTCCCGCCAGATCTCTTTTGTGTCCGGAGCGCCTGCGCAGAGGACGACCTGAAAACCCGGGTCCATATGACGGATGGCGTTCACGAGATGGATGATGCCCTTTTGGCGCGTGATCCGGCCCACGAAGAGGACATAAGGCCTAGAAAGGTTGATCCCGAAACGGCGGATTTTCTCCGGGGCGTGTCCCTTGCGGTATTCCTGCGGGTCGATGCCGTTATGGATCACATGGACCCGTCTTTTGTCGACGAGGAAGAGCCGGAGTACGTCCCGTCGCGCCTCCTCGGAAACAGCGACGACGGCATCTGCCATTTCGATTGCGGTCTTCTCGATCCAGCAGCTGAAATCATAACCATTGCCGAGCTGTTCGCGTTTCCAGGGCCGGAGGGGTTCGAGGGAGTGCGTGGTGAGCACGAGAGGGATGCCGTAGTTCAGTTTCGCGAGGATTCCGCCCAAGTGTGTGTACCAGGTGTGAACGTGGACGATGTCGGCATCACTGCCGGCCGCGTTGAAATCCACGCAGCGGCGCAGGGCGCCGAAAACCGGAAGAAGTTCCTTCGGGGCGCCCGGTTTTTTCCCTTGCAGGCCGAAGCCCGTCACTTTGAAACCCGGCCTCGCGATCTTCTGGTCGCCAAAACAGCGGATGTCGACCGGGCAAAGCCTGGATAGCTCCCGGCTCAGGTAATCGACATGAACCCCCGCGCCGCCGTAGACGTAAGGGGGATACTCATTTGTCAAAAGGAGGGCTTTTAACCCGTCGGAGTGACGTTTGTGTTTTGTTTTATGGTTACTCATAAGAAGACAGGTTTGTCTGAAAGCCGACGTTAAGGGACGGACAAGGACTTGCCGGAAAGCAGGTCCTGTCTCCAACGGGGTTCATGCGGGGCATCATATAACATTCCTTTGATAAAAACAAAACCTTCCGAAAATCGGGTTTCCGGGTATAATACGCCGTCTTTATTCTTCGATCAGGTGTCATATTTTCGCAAGTCCATTTTCCTGAAAGTCCATGTTCAAGGGGAATCTTTTCGAAAGTTACTTCACCGATTAAAGAAAGGTCAAAAAAAGATGAATCAAGCCTCGCCCTCCCGCGGATCCTTTCCGTTCCCGAAGCTTTCCCGACGCCGCCTCGCGGCCGTGTTCTTCTCGGCCTTGGCGGCGTTTTTAATTTGCGGTCCGTCGCCGGTTCCGGCCGCCGATGAGCCCGCCGCGTCTTTCCGGCTCCAGGACGCGAAGGCGAAGGGCGTGACCCCGTCCGGAGACGCGAAAGGAACGATCACCTCGACTTATGAGGAATCCCTGCGGAAGGATGTGTGGGATTTCACCTACACGCTTGCCACCGGTTCTTCCATCAGCGTTTGGGCGAAAGATTTTCCCCCGGAAGTGGCGGTGTCCCCGGTGACATCGGTCAAGGCCGTGATCAGCGTTCCGGAAGCCGCGCAATCCCGGGCGGTTACGGTGAAAATGGAGATCCTCGGCACGAAGGGCGTTCAGAGCCTGCCCGTCAGTCTTAAACAGGGGATCAATCATGTCCAGGGAACGATCGATCGGGAGAAGATCGGGACGCTGAGCGGAATCGCCTTTGTGGTCGCGCCGGCGGGCGAGGCCCCTTCCAGGGGAACCCTTTATATTGCCGCGGACCTTGTAAGGACAGCCGCGGCCGCTCCCGCGACAAAGGCGAGGGTTGAAGCGCAAAGGATGGCGGCCGCCGCGAGCCAGGCCGCGGCGAAAGTGTCTGCCGCAATGAAAGAAACGGCCAGGAAAGTGGGCTCTGCCGCGGTCGCGTTCGTCCAGGAGATGAAAAAATACGGGACAACGACCACCGGAGGCGCGAAGGGTTCCGCCACGCTGACTTTCGACGGAGAAATCCGGAAGGATATCCTTGATACCGGCTACACCCTTGTCCCGGGTTCCGAAATGCGTGTCTGGACCAAAAAGTTCCCGCCGGCTTCCGAACTCGAGCAGACCAATACGGTTACCCTCAGCTATCAGGTCCTCGAGGCCGATCAGCTGAACAAGATCACGGTGCGGGCGGAGATCAAGGGAAGCGTCGGAACGAAGACGGTCCCGCTTGGCCTGAAGCCGGGCTGGAACATCGTCCGCAAACCGGTGCGATGGACAGATATTGGCAGTCTCGCCGAAGTGGTTTTTGTGATCACGCCGAAAGGGGATGCTCCCGCGCGCGGCACACTGTTCCTCAGCGCCGATTTCTCCAGGATCACGTTCATGCAACGGTATCTGTTTCCCGTCAAGATCGGGGCCGCGGTCCTCGGAGGTCTTTTCCTCGCCCTGCTCGCGTTTCTGGCGGGCAAGCGGACGGTAAAGAAACCGGCCGTCGCGGCGCTTCCGGAAGCCGCCAGGGTGTCTTTGATCTCCCGTCTGCTGACGGATCTTTTCTACGGAGTGATCGTGGCCGCGATCGCGGGTGTCGCGCTCTGGATTTACATCCTCGGACTAAAAGGTCCCGCCGAAGCGGGTTTCTGGTTCCTGCTTGTCGGTCTCGCGGGCGCGCTGATTGCGGAATGCCTCAAGGTGAAGCACATCGGCAGGCATCTGACGCCGGCCGAAGCCTTTCAGGATTTCTTCATTGCGGCACTGCTCGCTTTTTCCTCGAGCCGCCTGGAACTCCTGCAAATCCCGACGGTGTGGAGCAACCTGCTGATGGTCAACAAGCTCACGGCGGCGGTCGCTTTCCTTGTTTATCAGATCTTCAACGCCAATGCGATGGGCTCTTCCGGCAAGCATGCGGCGCCGGTTCCTGCGGCCCTGATCGTCGGTACGCCCTATCTGGTCGGTCTGCTGTTGCTCCTCGAAAATGCCACCCTGATCAAGACGATGGCGTACTCCCTGACCTTCGGTCTTCTCGCGGCGTGGCCCGCGGTCCTTGACGGGCTCGGCCGGCTGGTGGTTGTCTTTGTTTTCAATGAACTCCTCTCGAACGGTATGAGCTACGCGACTAAAGGCCGGTTCCTGAAAACGCCCAGGGCGCACGGCCTTCTCCTGCTGGTCTCGCTCGCGGTCGTGCTCGCACCGGCGATCGCGAACCTCGGCTCCGCGGCTGTGATCGGCACCTGGCCGATGGCGCTACGGGCCCTCGTCTCCGTGGTGACCACCGTCCTTTCGTTCGCTGGTCTTTGGGGAGAGGTCTACCTCGTGACCGGTATCCTCCTGGATGGCGGCAAACATATCGCCCCTTCCGAGGACACCATTTTCAGGAACGTTACGACCGGTATGAAAAAGGGCATGGCGTACAGCGGCATCCTGATGACGATCCTCTACGTGCTCGCGACGATCTTCATGATGCCGGCGGCGCAGAAGGTCATGGCCTCATTCCCGTACGTGATCGGCATCCTGCTCGGGGCGATCGTGTTCCCGTTCGCGAAGACCATTATCGAAAGCTTTGACGGCAGCATGCCGTTCTTTGACCGGCTCGCCTACAGCTACCGGAACCGCGTGCTTTACGCGCGCGGCGCGGTGGCCGGTTTCGGGATCGCCGCGATGATCGTGCAGGGTTACATCCATCGGTCGACCTCGGATCGTATTCTCTTCGGGCTCATGATCGGGTTTCTCGCATCCGGCGGCATCAGTTTTTTCCGCGACCTTGTTTACATGATGAAAGGTTGCGGGAAGGTTCAGTCCTGGAGACTTTATTTTATCGATTCGCTCCTTGGCGGTTTCCTCGGCGGCATGCTGGCCTTCTATATGGACGCCCAGCAGGTCGCGGTCGTCATCTACAAATTCAACCTTTACATCACGTCGCATTTTACGACTGCGCAAATCGCCTCCTATCCTTCCTTCGACGCGACCGGCCGGATGACCCCGACGATGTACCCTTATTTCAGCAGCGAAGGCCGTTACGTGCAGCCGGTTCTGATCAGCAAATGGGGGCAGGTGGACCTCGGGTTCTGCCGGGGCGGCGTCAAACTGCTTTTTACGGAATCCCTCGACGGCGTCATCAAGTGGTCGGTTGCCACGTGGCTTTTCGCTATCAACAAGGTGTTCATGCAGGCGTTCTTCGACAAGGACAAGACCCCGATCAAGTTCTTCTTCTCGAAGGCGGGTCTCGCCCAGTTGACCGAACTGATGATCTACGTCCTTCGTTGGGGTCTCTGGATGTCGCCGATCATCTACACGTTCCTGCGCATGATGCCGGTCGCGACGTGGTATAACCAGGACGGTTTGATCCGCACCTGTATCGCCACGTGGAACAGCTTCACGATGTCCGCGCCTGCGTTCCAGGAATGGAGCCTCAAGATCTTCGTCTGGATTCTGGCCTTTGATTTCTTCCGGATCCTGATCTGGATGGACCACATGGGGCTTCGCGTCGCGACGCTCGTGAACCTGAGCTTTCTCGGGATGGACAAGCTGGATGAAAAGGTTGCGCGGTTCATCGGTCCCGCGGCCGCCCAGCGCTACATTCCCGAAGGCGTCAAACGGTTCACGACGTGGGCGCCGCTTCTGATCCCGTTCTATCTTCCGCGCGGAGCGCAGTGGGACGAGGTCTGGGGGACGGCCGAAAAGATCCAGAACGCGCATCGCGGCAAGGGATTGATCCCCGCGCTGCAGTCGATGTCCTGGCCGCAGCTCGTGCTTCTGATCGCCGCCGCGGTGGTTCTTTTTTCGGTTGTTTCCATGATCGTCCGGAAACTTCACCGGCGCGCGGCCCGGCGGAAGATCGCAAGCTACACGGTCGCGAATCGCGAGTACCGCATCACGATGAAAGAGAACACCGAGGTCTACGGGGAAGTCATCAACAAGGAATGCGACGTCACCCGCCGTTCTTATGACCTTGTTGATCCCTGCGGCCGCGTTCTTTATCTCGTGGATACCGGCAGGGCCCCGGACAGCGCCGAACGGGCGTGGCCGGTCGCCGGCAATTTCCCGGAACGCTATTTCGCTCCTTCAAAGGCCGAAAAGGTCGACGACACGCTCCGGATCACGAACTCGAACCAGGGGGTCCGGACCTCGATCGATATCACGCTGCCCGACCAGGACAGCACGGCCGAGATCTGGAGCATTACCGTCGAGAACCTGACGGACCGCGAGCGCCAGCTCAAGGTCGTCCCGTACCTCGAATGGGTGCTGAACGGGTGGATGCATGACCGTTTCCACACGCAGTACCAGCGGCTTTATCCCGAGATGCAGTACGTGAACGCCTCGAACGCGATGCTTTCCTGGAACAAGAGCACGAAGTCCATGGGATTCCTCGCGTCCGATATCGCCCCCGAAGGCTTCCTGACGGGGCGCGTCGATTTCATCGGCCGCGCGCGCAGCATCTGGTCGCCGCGGATCGTCGAGACGCTTGATTTTCTCGAGGCGAAGGACACGCCGGCCTGCCCGACTTTCGATCCGATCGGCAGTTTCCTGATCCATCTGCCGCTTGCCGCCGGCGCGAAAAAGACCGTGAAACTCATGATCGGCTACGCGAAAAAGAAAGAACAGGCGCTTGAGATGATCGCGAAGCACCTGAAGCCGGACCCGAAAAAAATCCCGTCCGCGTTCCAGCCGAAAAAGCACGCGCTTTTGATCGGTCATGGCGAGATTCCGGAGGGAACCCCGCAGCCCTATTACGAATTCAAGAACGACGGGGACCGGCTGCTCGTCAAGACCCCCTACACGCCGCGCCCGTTCGATCACGGCATGGCGAACCCCGTGCATTCCGTGATGGTCACGAATCGCGGTCTTCACACCTCCTGTAACGGGAATTCCCAGCAGAACCGCGTGACGCCCGACTGGCCGGACACGGTGACGCGTGAGATCCCGTCGGAGGCGATCTACCTGTATGAGCCGGACCGCGGTGAGTGGTATTCGCCGACGCATCACCCGCTGAACGACACGGCCGCGAAGAACGAGTGCGAATTCGGCGTGGACGGAACGGCGGTTTTCCGGATGTCCAAGGGGAACCTCTCGACCGAACTGACGGTGTTCGTGCCGACGGAAGACCCGATGGGGGTTTACCTCCTGACGGTCCGCAACCACGAGGACCAGGCGCGCAAGATCCGCGTCGCCCCGTATTTCCAGATGGCGCTCGCGTTCCAGCCGGAACGTTCGGGCCCGCTCGTTACGAAGTACGACAAGGCGCTGGACGCCCTTTTCTTCGAAAATCCGAGGAACACCTTCCGCACCGGGTCGGCCTTCGTTTCAATGTCGATTCCGGCGGATAACGTCACGACAAAACGCGGCTGCTTCTTTGGAAGCGGGCGGGGTCCCGTGGACCCCTATTTTGTCGAGCGCGCGGAACCGGATGCGCTGCAAATGACCGATAATGCGCAGGTCGCGGCTTTTGTCGGGACGCTGGAAGTCCCGGCGCGCGGGGAGCGCACGGTCGCCATCATTCTCGGGCAGACCGACCACAGGAAGCATGCGATCCAGCTGGTCCAGAAGTACAAGAATATGGAGATGGTCAAGACGACGCTTGATGAGACCCGGAAATGGTGGCTTGGGCTCATGGGCACGACCACGCTTCAGACGAACCAGCCCGAGTTCGATCGTTACCTCAACTGGCTGAAATATCAGGCCCTCGCGGAACGCATCTGGGCCCGCCGCGGTTTCTACCAGACGAGCGGCGCGTTCGGCTTCCGCGACCAGCTGCAGGATACGGTCAACCTCACATGGGTGGACCCCGCGCTCGCGCGCAAGCAAATCATCCTGCATGCCTCCCAGCAGTTCATCGAGGGCGACGTGTTCCACTGGTTCTTCACGCTGACGGACGGCCGTTCGGCCTTTTCGTGCCGGTCGCACGCCTCCGACAACCTGCTCTGGATCGCGTGGGGGGTCGGCGAGTACATCCGCATCACGGGCGATGACACGATCCTGGACGAGATGACGTCGTATGTGACGTCCGAGTTCCCGTTCGCGCCGCTCCCGAAGAACAAGCACGGGTGGGGCGCCCTTTATGGACGTTCGACCCGGGCCGACACGGTCTACCGCCACTGCATGCGGTCGATCGACACAGTCCTGGATCACCGCATGGGACGGAACGGTCTTCCTCTCATGGGTGTCGGCGACTGGAACGACGGTCTCGACGAGATCGGCAGCGGGGGGAAGGGCGAGAGCGTGTGGCTCGGGTTCTTCCTCTATTACATCCTGCGCGAGATGCTTCCGGCGATCGAGCGCAAGGATGGCGTGAAACGCAAGGAACATTACACCGCGAAAATGAAGGACCTGGCCACGGCGCTGGAGAAGACCTGGCGTGGTGACCGCTACCTTCGCGCGATTCACGACGATGGCACCGAGATCGGCGTGAAGGACAGCGGGGTGTGGGAGATCGATGCCCTGACGGCCGCCTGGTCGGTCTATACAGGGATCAACTTCGATCGCGGGGTCACCATCTTCAACACGGCCCTTTCGGTTCTTGAACGCGGCAGCGTCATCCTCCTCGGATGGCCGGCCCTGCGTGAGGACACGAAGCCGTACCTCGGACGGAGCAGCAAGTATCCCGAAGGCGTTCGCGAGAACGGCATGTACTGCCACGGTGTCCAGTGGCTTGTCCGTGCCGCGCGCCTGATCGCCGAGGAATACGAGAAACGCGGTGATCGCGCGAAAGCGGACGAATACCGCGCGACGTCGTTCCGTCTCTGGTCGAAGATCTCGCCGCTCGCTCACGTGACGCCGGAGGAGATCGAAATCTACGGCGGACAGCCGAACAAACAGCCGGCCGACTTCCTCACGACGTTCGAGCCGGGGCGCATGATCTGGAACGGCTATACCGGCGCCGCGGGATGGATGCTCCGCCAGGCTTTTGAGGGTGTGGCCGGCGCGACGCTCATCCACAATGAGCTGATCCTGCCCAGGGACATCTCCCAGCCGAGAGGTCCCATCAGGGTCCTCAAGGTCGAGCGCGATGTGTCAAAGAGTCCGTTCAAGAGCGGACCCGCCCTGTCCAACGCGCAAAGGAAAGTGGCGATCTACCCGCCTCAGGCCGCGACGGCTTGACGGGGCTCGCCCTAGATAAGGCCCGGTCTTCCCTCCGGGGAGGACCGGGCGGCGTGAAGACCGGAACCGCGGATCAGGAACAGCCCAGACTGCTCCCGCAGTTCAGGCACTTGTAGCAAGCCCCGCTCCTTACCGTGACATGCCCGCAGTTCGGACAGAACGGCGCATCTCCCATCATCTGTGAAAGATGCTCGTTGGCTCCGGATGCCTTGCCTTTGGAAAGTTCCTTGCCGGGCGTTTGCGCGGAGGTCTTCACGGGCGTCTCGGCCAAGGGCTGGGATTTTCGGGCGATGGCCAGTGTCGAAGGGTCGGGCGGCACCTGGACGAAGTCGGTGCGACCCAGGTATTCCATCCCCAACACGCGGAACATGTAGTCCACGATTGAGGTGGATATCTTGATGTTCGGATGCTCCACCATGCCCTGCGGCTCGAAACGCGTGAAGGTGAACACGTTCACGAATTCCTCGAGCGGAACGCCGTACTGGAGACCGAGCGAAACGGCGATCGCGAAGCAGTTCATCATTGAGCGGAACGCCGCGCCTTCCTTGTGGATATCGATGAAGATTTCGCCGAGCTCGCCGTCGGCGTACTCGCCGGTTCGCAGGTAGACCTTCTGACCGCCGACCCTGGCCTCCACGGTCATGCCGATCCGTTTTTTCGGGAGCCGTTTCCGTTCCAGTTTCGGCGTCTCCGGTTTCTCGCCCGCGGATTCCTTGGATTTCGTATTGAGAGGTTGAGACAATTTGGAGCCGTCCCGGTAGAGCGCGACGGCCTTGAGGCCCATCTTCCACGCCTGGATGTAGATGTCCTCGATCTCCTCGACGGTCATTTCGTTCGGCAGGTTCACGGTTTTGGAGATCGCGCCCGAGATGAAAGGCTGCGCCGCGGCCATCATGCGGACATGCGACATCGCCTCAAGATAGCGCTTGCCGTACTTGCCGCACTTGTTCGCGCAGTCGAAGACGGGGAGATGCTCGTGCTTGAGGTGCGGCGCGCCCTCGATCGTCATCATGCCGCAGATGACGTTGTTGGCCTCTTCGATCTCGGAATGAGAGAAACCGAGGGTTTCGAGGGGATTAAAATCGGGCCGGTTATAGTCTTCCGGCTTGAAGCCGAGACGTTTCAGGGTTTCCTCGCCGAGCGTCCATTTCGTGAACGCGAAACCGAGATCGAAGACCGAGGGCAGGACCGCCTCGATCTTCGCGAGATCCTGGGTCGTGAAACCCTTTTCAGTCAACGTCTCGCGGTTGATCCACGGCGTGCCATCGAGTCTCGCGGTACCCTGGATGTACTCGACGATATTCTGGACCTCGACCGCACTGTATCCGAGCCGCTTGAGGGCCTCGGGCACGGATTGATTGATGATCTTGAAGTGCCCGCCGCCGGCCAGCTTCTTGAACTTCACGAGCGCGAAATCCGGTTCGATGCCGGTCGTATCACAGTCCATCAGAAGGCCGATGGTCCCGGTCGGGGCGATCACGGAGACCTGGGCGTTCCGGTAGCCGTGGTGCTTGCCGAACTCGAGCGCGAGGTCCCAGTCCTCCTGCGCGGCCTTGAGCAGGTCGTCCCAGCAGTGCTCGGAGGGGATCTGATAGGCGGCGGCACGGTGCTTTTCGATGACGCGCAGCATGGAGGATTCGTTCCTGGCGTATTCGGTGAACGGTCCTTTGGCGGCCGCGAGTTCCGCCGAGGTCTTGTAGGCGTGACCTGTCATGATCGCCGTGATGGCCGAGCAGATCGCGAAGGCCTTCGGACTGTCGTAGGGAATGCCCGAGACCATGAGCAGCGTGCCGAGGTTCGCGTAGCCGAGCCCGAGAGGACGGTAGAGATGGCTGTTCTGCGCGATTTCTTTCGTCGGGTAGGATGCGTGATCGACGATGATTTCCATGGCGGTCGTGAAGACCCGGATTGTGTGGCGGAAGGCCTCGATATCGAAGGTCCCGTCCTCGTTCAGGTACTTCATCACGTTGATGGAGGACAGGTTGCAGGCGGTGTTGTCCAGGAACATGAACTCCGAGCAGGGGTTCGAGGCCCGGATCTTGCCGGTGCCGGCACAGGTGTGCCAGTCATTGATCGTGGTATCAAACTGGACGCCCGGGTCCGCGCAGGCCCATGCGGCGAAGGAGATCTGCCGCATCAGGTGGCGCGTGTCGTAGGTATCGCAGACCTGGCCTGTCGTTCGGAAGGTCGTCTGCCACTTGCCGTTTTCCATGCAGGATTTCATGAACTCATCGGAGATGCGGACGGAATTGTTGGCGTTCTGGCCGCCGACGGTCTTGTAGGCCTCTCCGTTGAAGTCGGAGGAATAGCCGGCCGCGATCAGCGCCGCGACCTTGCGTTCCTCGCGGACTTTCCAGTTGATGAAGTCCACGATCTCGGGATGGTCCATGTCGAGACAGACCATCTTTGCCGCGCGCCGCGTCGTGCCGCCGGACTTCGTGGCGCCTGCCCCGCGATCGAGCACTTCGAGGAAAGACATGAGGCCGGACGAGGTGCCGCCGCCCGAGAGTTTTTCCATGCGTCCGCGAATCTTCGAGAAATTGGTGCCCGTACCGGAGCCGTATTTGAAAAGACGTGCCTCGTTCTTGACCAGGTCGAAGATCGACATCAGGTCGTCTTCCACGGACTGAATGAAACAGGCGGAACACTGGGGGTGGGCATAGGCATCCGTCGTTTCGCGCACCGAATCCGTTTCGGGGTCCCAGTACCAGTTGCCGCCGCTTCCTTTAATATGGTAGAGGTCGAGCCCGCAGTTGAACCAGACGGGGGAGTTGAAGGCGCATTTCTGTTCCACGAGCAGGTGGAGGAGCTCATCCTCGAAGGCCTGGGCGTCTTCCCCGGTCCGGAAATAATTCCCGAGCCGCTCCCCGGCAAGCCGGATCGAGTGGGCGACGCGATGAACAAGCTGGCGGACGCTCGTTTCGCTTCCCGTCCCGGGGACGCCTGCCTTGCGGAAGTATTTGGAGACGACGATATCGGTCGCGAGCTGACTCCAGGATTCCGGGACTTCGGCGTTCTCCATCCTGAAGACCACTGAACCGTCCGGGTTCGTGATCACGGAGCTGCGCCGCGTGTATTTGACCTCGTCGAGGGGATTGACGCCCGCGCGCGTGAAATAACGGCGGATTTCGATGCCTTTTCCGGAAGAATTAGTGATCACGGACGAGCTTTTTCTGTCTTCTTTATTACTCATTGGGAGCGCCTCCGGTAAAGGCTTTTTAAAACCTTTACTATATTTTGTGAATTAATGGAAGGAGAAATACTATATGTAGTATTCGATGCGAAAACTTCTACTGAAACAAAGTTTCTGATTTTCATCGTGTCAGTTCAAGCGTTGCTCCGTGCCGTGTCTTTGAACCGTCCGGAATCCGGAGCGAAGTTCCGGCGGTTTTGAAGCTCTGAAAAATTTTTGTAAAAAAACTCCGAAGAATATTAAAGAACCGAATCGAGCGGGTGGGATTTTAGCACCCGAGAAAGCGAAGTCAATCGCTAATTCAAAGAAAAATTTCCGGCGAAAAATAATCCTTGCGCGAAAGATCCGCGGACCGTGAAAATCCGGAAAAATCGTGATATGCTTGGCGTGCCGGCGAAGATTCTTCGGGAAAAAACGGCAGGGGGAAGGAAAATGAAAGAGATGAATCCGGGGGTGCGCGCTTACGCGGTCACTATCGCCTTTCTTTTTTTTATCGCGGTCCTTTCCGTGGCGATCCTCGTCTTTCCCGATCACCCCGCGGTTCGTGTTTTCTGGGGCGGGACGTACGCTTCCCTTATCCGGGGGGCTTTGGGCGTCACGCTTGTTCTCTGGATTGTCGGAAGGTTCTGCGGAAGAGCGATCCCGCGCCGCTGGCTGCAATGGACCGGCGGTCTTCTTTTCCTGCCGGTCGCTTTCTTCCCGCTTCTCAGGTGTTATTTCAAGGTCCCCTACGTTTTTTGCCGCGCGTGTCCTCATCCGTGCCCGTGGGGGATCTCAAGGGTGTTCCTGTTCAACGGTTTCCTGCTGCTGAATCTTGCCGGGAGGTCGTGGTGCGATTTGCTCTGCCCGTTCGGCACTTTCCAGGAGGCGTTGTCCAGGATCACGCGGCGGCATTGGCGGTTTTCCGCGTGGTTCGCCGGGACGGCGTATGCCGCGCTCTTTGCGGCACTCGGGTTTTATCTCGCGACGCTTTTCCGGTGGCCGTGGTTGAATTTTTTCGATGTGGGGCGTTACGATTTTCTCAAGGTAACGGCCTTGTTCGCGGTCGCATGTGTCGTCGCGGCGTTCTTTGTGCCGAAATTCTGGTGCCGTTATCTTTGTCCGGTCGGCACGATCGATTCGCTGGTCTCAAGTTTCCGGAAAAAGGCATAAAAAAACCCCGCTCCCGCTTGCGCGGGAACGGGGTTTTTCGAACCGCTTACCGGATGCTGCCGGAATAGTTCGAGGCCGGTTTTTTCTCGTCCTCTTTCTTTTCCCTGGGTTTCTCCGCGACCACGCATTCGGTCGTGAGAATGAGACCGGCGATCGAGGTCGCGTTCTCGATCGCGACGCGAACGACCTTGGCCGGGTCGATGACCGCGTCCTCAAGAAGATCCGAGAACTTGCCGGTCTGGGCGTTGAAACCGAAACCGTTCTTGCCCTCGAGAATCTTCTTCACGACAACCGAGCCGTCAAAACCGGCGTTAGAAGCGATCTTGCGGGCCGGTTCCTCGATCGCGCGCCGCACGATCTGCACGCCCGTTGCCTCGTCGCCTTTCAGCTTGAGGGTGTCGAGCGATTCGATGGCGCGGAGCAGCGCGACGCCGCCGCCGGGGACGATCCCTTCCTGGAGCGCCGCGCGGGTGGCGTGATGAGCGTCCTCAACGCGGGCCTTGGTCTCTTTCATCTCAACCTCGGTGGCCGCGCCGACCTTCACGACGGCGACACCGCCGGAAAGTTTCGCGATGCGTTCCAGGAGCTTCTCCTTGTCGTAGTCCGAATCGGATTTCTCGATCTGGACCTTGATCTGTTCGCAGCGGGCCTTGATGTCCTTGTCGGAACCTGCGCCGCCGACGATCGTGGTGTCGTCCTTATCGATCACGACCCGTTTCGCGGTGCCGAGCATATCGAGCTCCACGTTCTCGAGCTTTACGCCGAGATCCTCGGAGATGAATTTCCCCTTGGTCAGGATCGCGATATCCTCCATCATCGCCTTGCGGCGGTCGCCGAAACCGGGTGCCTTGACGGCCGCGATCTGGAGCACGCCGCGGAGCTTGTTGACCACGAGTGTCGCGAGCGCCTCACCCTCGATGTCCTCGGAGATGATGAGAAGCGGTTTGCCGAGACGCGCGACCTTCTCGAGCATCGGCACGAGGTCCTTGACGGAGGCGATCTTCTTTTCATAAAGAAGGATGTATGGCTCCTTCAGGACGACCTCCATCCGCTCGGTGTCCGTCGCGAAATACGGGGACGAATAACCGCGGTCGAACTGCATGCCTTCGACGATCTCAAGTTCGGTCTTCATGCCTTTTGCCTCTTCGACCGTGATGACGCCGTCCTTGCCGACCTTCTCGATCGCGTCGGCGAGAATCTCACCGATCGAAGCGTCATTGTTGGCGCTGATCGTGCCGACGGCTTTGACGTCTTCCTTGCCCTTGACGGTCTTGGAGAGCTTCTTCACGGATTCGACGATCTTCTCGGTGGCTTTGTCGATGCCGCGCTTGAGGGCCATCGGGTTCGCGCCGGCCGTGACGTTCTTCAGGCCTTCAGTCACGATGGCCTGGGCGAGTACCGTCGCGGTCGTCGTTCCGTCGCCGGCGAGATCGGAGGTCTTTTCGGCGACCTCGCGGACCATCTGGCATCCCATATTCTCGTACGGGTCCTTCAGGTCTATCTCCTTGGCGACCGTGACGCCGTCCTTTGTGACGAGCGGGGCGCCGAACTTGCGGTCAATGACGACGTTCCGGCCGCGCGGACCGAGAGTGACGGCGACGGCCCTTGCGAGGATGTCGATGCCGCGCTTGATCTTCTGACGCGCTTCTTCGGAATAGGAAAGTGATTTAGCTGCCATAGATTGACTCCTTTTTTAGACTGCCCAATTTCTAAATCCGAATGACGAAACAATACCTGAAGACCTGATCCCGGACAAACCCTCGGTCCGGCATTCGATATTCGGATTTGGAATTTTACTTGTCACCCTCGTAAACCGCGAGGATCTCGCTTTCTTTCAGGATTTTGTGTTTCGTGCCGTCGATGATGATATCGTCGCCGGAATATTTCCCGAAAAGGACGCGGTCGCCCTTCTTCACTTCGACGGGCTGGATCTTGCCGGATTCGAGCATTTTTCCGGCGCCGACGGCGATGACCTTACCTTCGGTCTTTTCCTCCTTTGCCGTGTCCGGGAGGATAATACCGCCCTTGGTCTTTTCCTCGGCTTCGAGGATTTCCACGAGAACGCGATCTGCTAACGGCTTTACTTTCATTGTCTGATCTCCTTATGATTGATGTGGTTAAGAACCAGAGTCAACCCGCGCGGTTGAGTTTTTAACCGCGCGGGTTGGGGAGGTTAATAGTCCATCCCGCCCATGCCGCCCATTCCACCCATCCCGCCCATGCCGCCACCGGGCATCGGGGGCATCTTTTCCTCTTCGGGGAGATCGGTGATCAGGGTTTCGGTGGTGAGAAGGAGTCCCGCGACGCTTGAGGCGTTCTGGAGCGCGCTGCGGGTGACCTTCTTCGGGTCGATGATGCCGGCCTCGACGAGGTTCTCGAACTCACCGGTCGCGGCGTTGTAGCCCGTGCTGCCTTTTTCGTCCGCGACGCGCTGAACGACGACCGACCCTTCGTCACCCGCGTTGTGCGCGAGCTGGCGGAGGGGTTCCTCGAGCGAGCGGCGGATGATATCGGCGCCGATCGCCTCATCGCCCTTGAGTTTCAGGGTGTCGAGAACGGTTTTGGCGCGCAAGAGCGCCACGCCGCCGCCGGGGACGATGCCTTCTTCCACGGCCGCGCGGGTCGCGTGCAGGGAATCCTCGACGCGCGCTTTCTTTTCCTTCATTTCGGTTTCGGTCGCGGCTCCGACATGGATGACTGCCACGCCGCCCGCGAGTTTCGCGAGGCGCTCCTGGAGCTTCTCCCGGTCGTAATCGGAGTCCGTTTCCTCGATCTGTTTGCGAATCTGGCCGATGCGGCCCGCGATGTCCGCGCTCTTGCCGGCGCCTTCGATGATCGTGGTGTTCTCTTTGTCCACGGTGACGCGTTTCGCACGGCCGAGTTCCTTCACGCCGACGTTCTCGAGCTTGATACCGAGGTCCTCGGTGATCGCCCGTCCGCCCGTGAGGATCGCGATATCCTCGAGCATTGCCTTGCGGCGATCGCCGTAGCCGGGGGCCTTCACGGCGCAGACCGTAAGCGTCCCGCGGATCTTGTTGACCACGAGGGTCGCGAGCGCTTCGCCGTCAACTTCTTCGGCGATGATGAGGAGGGGTTTGCCGGTCTTCGCGGTCGCTTCAAGGATCGGAAGCAGGTCCTTCACCGCGGAGATCTTCTTTTCATTGATGAGGATATAAGGTTCTTCAAGCACGACCTCCATGCGCTCCGCATCGGTGACGAAGTAGGGGGAGAGATAGCCTTGGTCGAACTGCATGCCCTCGACCACATCCAGCGTTGTCGCGGTCGTCTTCGATTCCTCGACCGTGATGACGCCATCCTTGCCGACCTTGTCCATCGCCTCGGCGATCTGGTCGCCGATCGTGGTATCGGAGTTCGCGGCGATCGTGGCGATCTGGGCGATCTCCTTCTTGTCCTTGCCGATCGGCTTCGCGATCTTGTCGAGTTCGGCAACGATGGCTTCGACCGCCTTGTCGATGCCGCGCTTGAGGGCCATCGGGTTCGCGCCGGCCGTGACGTTCTTCAGACCTTCGCGGTAGATTGCCTGCGCGAGGATCGTGGCGGTGGTGGTGCCGTCGCCCGCGACGTCGGAAGTCTTCGAAGCGACTTCCTTGACCATCTGGGCGCCCATGTTTTCATAAGGATCTTCAAGCTCGATCTCCTTGGCGACCGACACGCCGTCTTTCGTGACGGTGGGGGAGCCGAACTTCTTTTCGAGGACGACATTGCGGCCTTTGGGGCCGAGTGTGACTTTCACGGCGTTCGCGAGCTTGTCAACGCCCGCGAGAATGGCCCGCCGCGCTTCTTCACTGAAGAGAAGTTGCTTTGCCATATGATATTACCTCCGTTGTTTTTGTTTTAATGAAAGGCCGGAAATTCGGCCCGGATCGATATCTGAGAGATATTTCGAAGTCTTGGCACTCCGAAACCGAGAGTGCTAAGGAATTGCTATTTTAAGGAAGGGGCTTAAAAAATCAAGCGGAAATTTATTATCCTGCCCGCTTTGACAATGAAAGGTCAGACCCGGGATGGGAGGTTTTTGAAACTAAGACCGGAGGTTGTCCCGCCAGAGGGCCATAAGGGACTTTAGAACGTGCATGGGGTCAATGACATCTATTGAAGAACAGCAGGATGCAATTGTCCTGGCGAGACCTCCCGTCGCGATTACCCGAATGGAGGAGCCGTAACGGGATTTGAATCTTCGGACAAGTTCGTCAGTCAAAGATCCATATCCCTCAAGAATGCCTGATTCCATGCATTCTATTGTGGTCCGTCCCAAAAAAGAGGTCCTTTTGGATGGAAAGTGGAGCGTTGGCAATAAAGCTGTTTCTCTCCCGAGGGCTTTGAGTGCTGTGCCGGGTCCGGGAATAATCATGCCGCCGCGGAAGCATCCTTTTGCATCGATATAATCGCAAGTCAGGGCTGTTCCGTAGCTCAGAACGAGCAAGGGGAGTCTATACATTCTGACGGCTCCATAGACGCTTACCCTTCGGTCAATACCTAACCGATTATGTTCAATGTATTTATGTCGTATCTTTACCTCAATATCCTTTCCGCAGATGACGAGCTTTGTATCATTGTGTCTCAAAAGTCTCTTTTTGTATAAAGCCGTTATTTTAGGGTTAACAGAGCATATAACGATATCAAGATGGGGATACTTCCCACTTTTTATCAATTTATTGGCATAAACAGGGACGGCGTTAAACTTCATGGTTCGATGGTCTAAAAATCTGCCGGCCTTGTAAAGGCCAACCTTGGAGGCGGTGTTTCCTATGTCAATGGCAAGCAGGCATTTCCCCATGACTTCCTTTTTTATAGAGATCTTTTAAGTTTCTGTTCAGTTCCGCAAGAATGCCGTTCAGGACGTCCGGGAGGACGTATGTTATTCCCCGGAGGACCTTCATCGAAACAGCTTCCGGAGGTATTTCTTCAGTTTCGGCGTTCACGTCGAGGCCGATGCCGATTACGACAGCTTCAAGGCGGTTGCCGGAGCTTATGGCTTCCGTCAATATCCCGCAGATTTTTTTACCGTTCACCATGACATCGTTGGGACGCTTGAAAGTCGACGGGATATCATACTTTGCTTCCAGGACCTTCGCAACCGTCCGGCATGCCACTTGCGTGAGGAGCGGGGCTCCCGCGGGTTTCATCGGCGGACGGAGCAGAACGGAAAAAAGGAGGTTCTTTCCCCTGGGGGATTCCCATTTCCGGCCCGGCTTGCCGCGTCCGCTGGTCTGGTGGCCCGCGACGATGACAAGCCCTTCCGGTTCTCCGTGGCGGGCACGCTCCAGGACAAGGCTGTTGGTTGAGGAGGTCTCTTCGAGATGTTCGATCCTGAAATTTATCATCGTGGCCAAGTCCCGGTATCGGCGTGCCGCGATCCCCGCTTATGTTACCTTGTAACCATCATCCAACCTACGAGGTTGGATAAGGTCAGGAGAGGACGATGCGCGGAATGTGGGGATTCAGCCGCGTGACGACCTCGTAGGGTATCGTGCCGGCCCATCCGGCGAGTTCATCCGCCGTAATGCGTTCGTCCCCGTCCTCGCCGATCAATGTCACAGTGTCTCCCTCGGCCGCTTTCCGGTCTCCGAGGTTTACGGTCAGATAATCCATCGAGACCTTGCCGGCGAGGGGATAGCGTTTTCCTTTATAAAGGACGCACGCCTTCTTCCAGGCCGCCCACGGATAACCGTGGCTGTAACCGAACGGGAGGACGGCGATCGTTGTTTCGCGGTCCGGACGGTATTCGCGGCCATAACCGACGGAATCCCCCGCGTCGATTCTCTTGATCAAGGTGATCCGACTCTTCAACGAAAGGACCGGTTCGAGGCACGCGGCATCGGCGAATCCTGTGCCCGGATAGATGCCGTAGAGGGCAAGTCCGGGCCGGATCATGTTAAGCATGGGGGTTTTCAGATTCAGACTCGCGGCGCTGTTCTGCGCGTGGCGGAAACGGAAAGCGATGCCGCCGCGGTCCAGATCCTCGATCAGGGCGCTGAATTTTGCGACCTGTCCGGCGCGGAAATCGTCGTCCGTTTCCGCGGTCGGGAAGTGCATGTAAATGCCGTCGAGCAGAATGCCTTTCAGCGCGCGGATTTTCATGATCTCCCTTGCGGCCTCCCGGACCTTGATGCCCATGCGGCCCATGCCGGTGTCGATCTTGAGATGGACGCGGGTTTGTCTGCCGAGCTGTTCCGAGCAATCGGAAATCTCTTTCGCTTTATCGAAGCTGGAGACGCTCAGGACAAGATTGGCGCCGATCGCGGCGGAAACCTCATGAGGAAAAGGATGTCCGAAGAGGAAGACCGGAGTCCCGGGATGACGTTCCTTCAGTTCCAGTCCTTCGCGGAGCGTTGCGACGCCGAAGAAATTGACCCTGCCGTCGAGAATCTTCGCGATCTCGTTCAACCCGTGCCCATACGCATTGGCCTTGATCACCGCAAGCGCGTCGGAGGTCCCCGATCTTTGCCGGAGGGCTTCAAGATTCGCGAGGAGACGGTCTGAACGCAGTTCGACCCACGATGCGTGCTGATGTTTAACAATGCTCTGAGTGAGTTGTGACATATGATTTCCGCCAGGAGCTCAGCGCCGAGAGCGGCTCCCGGCTGTTTTAAGCCGTTCCTCGGCTTCGGAAGCCCGCAAATAGAACGGCAACAAGTCTTTCGGTCTGGTCAGCTTTCGGAGCAACGGATCCTTTCTTTCATACAGTGCGATCAATGTCGCGGCGTCCGGGTACCAGTGTTTTTCGGGAAGCGGCCCGAGCTTTCCCAAAAGCCCAAGGCGGCAGATCGCCAGTCCATCGCCGGCGATCCAGGTACCTTCGGGCAATCCTCCAAGCCACGCGCCCGGCTCCTCGGCCGCCGGCGCCCCGAGAGGTTTCCACCCTTTCTTGTGGTAACGGTACGAACGAACATAAAGTTTATCACGCTTGGCATTCAAACACACGGCCAGAATCGGGGTGCGAACCCGATTTGAGCCGGGATCACCCCGCCCCGGATTGACGTTCGCGGCGATCAGGTCGAGCGACAGGGCGCCGAAACACGGCCGTTCTCGTACCGCAAGAAAGCCTTTCAGCGTCGCGAAGCCGACCCGGAGCCCCGTGAACGAACCCGGACCCCGTCCGATCAAAAAGGCGCCGATGTCCCGGATGGACAATTTTTCTTTTTTAAGGAGCCGGTCGATCAAGGGGATCAAGCTCTCAACATGGCGTGAGAAGCCTTTCATGTGAGCGCGGCGGACGGGACGGCCGCCTTTTTTAACGGCGACGCTCAGGAAAGGCCCGGAGGTTTCGACGGCGAGGAGGTTCGTCATGAGCGGTATTTTATTCACAAATCCCGGAATGGGAAAGGCAAAAGGGACGCGCGTGCGCGGAGAATTTCCCCGGTGTTGTATAATGCTTCCCATGCAAAAGAACACCGGCCCCGCGCTCAGTTCGCAATTCATCTATGTCGACCGCGCGGAAGCCCTTTCCCGTCTGACCGCGGCCCTTCGTACGGTTGACCGTGTCGCCTTCGACACCGAGGCCGACAGCCTCCATCATTATTTCGAGAAGGTCTGCCTGATCCAGCTGAGTTTTGCGGGGGCTACCTATGTGGTCGATCCTCTCGCGCGGCTCGATCTCGGGGAATTCCTCGCGGAACTCTCCCGCAAGGAACTGATTATCCAGGGCGCGGACTATGACCTGCGGATGATGAAAAAGACCTTCGGGTTCCGGCCTGCCGCGCCCGTTTTCGACATGATGCTTGCCGCGCAGGTGCTTGGTTACGAAAAGATCGGTCTCGCGGCGCTTGTCGAAAAGTTCTGCGGGGTCGTTCTTCCGAAATCTTCCCGGAAAGCCGACTGGGCCCGGCGTCCCTTGTTGGCCAGGCATCTGACCTACGCGGCGGACGACACCCGGTATCTCGAAACCGTCGCCGCTCGGATGACCGGTGAGCTTCAGTCCCTGGGTCGGCTCGAATGGCACCGGGAGTGTTGCGAGCGCGTCGTCGAAGTTTCCGGTCGTCCGGATAAGGCCGGGGAGAGGGAGGAATGGCGAATCAAAGGATCCTCGAAGCTGCCGTCCGGGGTGCTTGTCTACGTGAAGGAGCTCTGGTCGTGGCGCGACGCCGAGTCCCGGCGCCGGGACCGTCCGCCGTTCATGGTCATGTCGAACGAGAATCTGATCGCGCTCGCCGGGTGGCTTGCCGCGAATCCGGGCGCGTCTGTCGCGGGAGGTCCCGCCTTCCTCCGGAAGGTCAGCGGCGGCACTCTCACGAGACTGGAAGACGCGATCCGTCGCGCGCGGGCCTGTCCCGCGGAAGCCTTTCCCGAGCCGCTGAAGATGACCTTCACGCGGGAGGCGCCGGTCTCCGGCGAAAAAGTGGAGGAACTGCGCGCCGCGTGCAAGAAGATCGCTGACGAACTGAAGATCGAAGCCTGTTTTCTGGTCTCCCGCGCCGCCGCGGTCGATATTGTGCGTTGTCGTCCCTCGACGGTTGAGGGCGTCATGGAGGCCGGCGGTCTCATGCGCTGGCAGGCCGAAAGAATCCTGCCGGCGGTCAGGGCCGTGCTGGGCTGACCGGGACGCCCCGCCGGAAAACTTTCCGCCCAAGAACAGCGCGGGCCGGCAACCTTATTGAAAAAGCCCGAAACGGCGGAAGCGAAACGGGCGAAACTCTGCGAAACAGTGGCCGCGCCTGGTCCATGGTGCCGGGCGCGTGGTGAAAGGTTATAAACTCTCCGCGATAAGCCTCTGGATTTCCCCGGCTTCCTTCCGGTTCCCGTGCTTTAACGCGCCCCGGATGAAGATGCGGGATTTTTCCTCAAGGGTTTTCCGGGCGGCGAGGGTCTGTTCCGGTGTGAGGAAGCCTTCCCTTAACAGTTTCACGAGCGAGCGGATGCGGAACCGGTCCATTGCCGGGAATTCGCGGGAGCGCTGGTCCGCGTGTCCGCCATATTTAATGAGGTAAGGTTTTTCGATCAGCCCGACGGGATAACGGGAGGCGATCCGGAGCCAGAGATCGTAATCTTCGCAGGCGGGGAGCGATTCGTCGAAAAGGCCGATCTCGTCGAGGAGCGTGCGGTGCATCATGACGGCCGACGGGCTCACAACGCAAAGCGGCAGGCACTTTTCGAAAATCCAGCCGCCGTATTTTTTGTGTTTCTTCATCGGATTGACGCGCACGCCGTTTCGGACCCAAATCTCCTCGGTCTGACAAATCCGGTAGTCCGGATTTTCTTCGAAGAACTTCATCTGCGCCTTGAGCTTGCCGGGTTTCCACTCGTCGTCGGAATCGAGGAACGCGATCCATTTGCCGTGCGCGTGACGGATGCCGAGATTGCGCGCGGCGGAAGGGCCTTTATTTGATTGAGAAATCCATCGAACAGGCACGGAGTGCGGGGCGCGGAGTACAGTGTGACGGCCGGTGGCTTTTTCTCCGTATTTCGTACTTTGCGCTCCGTGTCCGGGCGTTGCCGCGTCCGTCGATCCGTCGTCCACGAGAATGAGCTCGAAGTTACAGCCCCTTTGCGCAAGGACGGAATCAACGGCGCGGGGGAGGACATGCGCCCGGTTGTAAAAGGGGATGATGACGCTGACGAGCGGTTTTGTTCCGTCGGAGGTTACGGATTCCATGTCGCAATGCCTTCCGCAAAAGAAAGAGGCGTCATTTTTTTGATAGCTCCTGATTACGCACGGGTCCCGCTTTTAACGGTTTTGAGGAAATCTGCGGGCGAATTCGAATTATAACACAAGGGAGGAGGATGGCCGTTGACAGCCCCCGAGGCACGATTCCGCCGATGATTTTCCGTTTTTTTAGAAAAATATTGTGATATGATTCCAAAATCTATGCCAACAAAGAAAAAAATGACCGCTCGGGTGAAACGAACATCCCCCGGCGGGAAGCAGATGCCGGGCAAGTTCAAGATTCTCTTTGTCACCTCCGAGGCTGTTCCGTTCGTGAAGACGGGCGGGCTCGGGGATGTCTGCGGCGCCCTCCCGAAGATCCTCAAAAAGCTGGGCCACGATGTCCGGCTTGTCCTGCCGCGGTACTGGGCGGTCGACCGCTACGCCAACAATCTCAAGACGATCCTCGCCCCGATGGGGGTCGAAATGGGCGGCGGAACAGTCTGGTGCGAGGTCCTCCAGGGCAAGGCGGACGGTTTCCCGGTCTATTTCGTCGAACACGAACAGTATTTCGGCCGCGCCGGGCTTTATGATGACGGCAACTGGGAGCATCCGGACAACATAGAACGGTTCGGCTTTTTTTCGAAGGCGGCGCTCCAGCTTTGCAAAGACCTGAAGTTCGTCCCTGATATCATCCACGCGCATGACTGGCAAACGGCCCTCATACCCGTGTATCTCAAGACCTGGTACAAGAACGATCCTTTCTTCAAACATACGGCCAGCGTCTTTTCGATCCACAATATCGCGTATCAGGGCACGTTCAAGGGGGACCGGTACCCGTTCCTCGGGCTCGGTCCGGAAAATTACAGGCAGGAGATTCTCGAAAACTACGGCGGCGTCAACCTGATGAAAGGCGCGATCTTTTTCGCGGACCACATCTCCACCGTCAGTCCCACGTATGCCGGGGAGATCCTTTCCGAGCCGGGCGGCAACGGCCTTTCCGAATATCTGAACCGGCGCCGCGACGATGTGTCCGGCGTCCTGAACGGCGCCGATTACGACCACTGGGATCCTTCGACCGACAAGCTGATCCCGGCGCATTATTCCGCCGAAGACCTTCGCGGCAAGGCGGTCTGCAAACACGCTCTTCAGACGGAGTTTCATCTCGAGAACGCGGCGAACGTTCCCGTGATCGGAATCATCACAAGGTTCGCTCCCCAAAAGGGGCTCCAGAATCTCATGCCGGTGATCGTCCGGTTGCTCCGCGACACGAAAGCGCAGTTCGTGATCCTCGGGACCGGCGAAAAATGGCAGGAGGATTTCTTCGGCGGGCTGCCCGCCGTTCATCACGGACGCGTCGGGGCCTGGATCGGATACAGTAACAGGAAGGCCCATCTGATTGAGGCGGGTTCCGATTTCTTCCTCATGCCGTCGCTCTACGAGCCCTGCGGCCTGAACCAGATGTACAGCCTCCGGTACGGAACGCTCCCGATCGTTCGCGCGACGGGCGGGCTCCGGGACACGGTCATCCAGTACGATGAAAGGACGGGCGCCGGTACGGGATTCCTCTTTTACGATGCCACTCCGGAAGCGATCTACGGGACCGTGCGTTGGGCCGTCAGCACTTACTTTGACCGTCCGCGGCACATCGAAATGATGCGAAAGCTCGCGATGAAACAGCGTTTTTCCTGGCACGATTCCGCGAAACGCTACGAAGAGATTTACCGCCGCGCCCGCGAGCGGCGTGCCTCCTGGCATTAAACCGTCCGGTCATGTTTTTCCCTGTTTCCGCCCCCGGGCTCTGAATCTGTCCGCTGACTCCGTCCGCGCTTTTTCAGGGAAACCAGCGGCGGACCACGAAGGTTTTCCGGGACGGGATGGTTTGGGCGGGATAGTGGTTCTCGGGGGTGCGGGTGCGCATGACCTCCCTGAGGACGGCGCGCAGGTCACGGACCGTGACGCCTCCCCGCGGGGAGCAGCCCATGCAGCTTTCGATCGTGTGTTCTTCATCGAGCACGATGATCACATGACCTTTCCAGACGATCAAATCGAGCGGCCGGAGTTTGGCCGCGATCTGTCCCGGGGTCAGTCCCGCGACCGCGACGGGTTTTCCGAAAGTGACGAGATCCGATGTGTTGCGAGGCGTTGCGCCTCCGGTGGCTTCGTAGAGAAGACCCGAGCAATCCAGGCCGCGGAGAGACCACATGTTTTTTGTTGCCGGGGAAAGCGCCCCCGCGGGCGGATAAAACGTTAAAAGTTCGGGGATGCCTCCGGGGGCATTGCCGCCCCACACATACCTCGCGCCTTCGTGACTCAGCATCCGGTCAAGAATTTGCCTCGCGCGCGGCAGGATCTTCATGCGAGGAGGGAAGGGTTTCGCGGAAACCGACACGAAACGGCTGTCGACGAAAAGGCCGCTCGCGGGAGAAGGATATTCCGGCGTGCGGACGCGGTAGACCGTGGCGCCGCGGACCTTGAGGGAGGTTTCGACCACAAAGGCCGTTCCGGGCAAGGCGATGAACTCGACCTCGCGGATCAGCCCCGAGGCATCCCGTTTCAGAGTCCTCCCGTCCCCGCCTCCGAACACGGACCTGAAATCCGGTGTGTTCAGCACGGGAGTCGATTTATCGGCACGGGCGAAAAGAGGACGTTCCCCGGCGCTCCCTGTTGAAGGGAGGATTGCGATCAGGGAAAGAAGCAGTCCCGCCTTTGCGATTGTTCCAAAAAGATTTTTTGTCATGATCCTGTTCATGCCTGATCGGATATTCCGACCCGGGTATCGTATCACTTCCCGGTTCTTGAAAAAAGTGAGGAGAATCCCTTCCGAAAGGACGGATGAAAAACGTTTTCAAAGGCGGAAGAACCGATTAAGATGTGAAGCATGTTGACCGGAAAAAAGGCGTCGGCGTTCTTCGCCGCTATTTTTTTTATGATACAGGTCGCGTCCGCGGACACGGCCTCCGTGCCTGTGCCCGCTTCAGACCCCGGGATGACCTTTCTCGATTGTTATGAGAAGGTTCTCAGGTATTATCCCGCGCTCCGCAAACGCTACGAACGGCTGGAACAGGCGAAGGCGGGCCGTAACCTTGTCATCTCCGAACTTTTCCCGAAGATCCGCGGCGTTTACGAAATGCAGACCTCGGACGATCCGGTGTTCGTGTTCGGCAGTCTCCTGCGTCAGGAGTCCTTCACCTCGAACAACTTTGCGCTCCCGGCGCTCAACACCCCCCGTCACCGGACCAATCACCGGTTTGGCATCGAGGGGGACATGCTGCTTTTCGATTCGTTCAATACGATCTCGAAGATCCGCGAAGCGCGCCGGCTCGTGAAGTCGGCCGACCTCGAAGCTGATTTTACGGAAATGGAAGCCGCGATCGTGACGCTCGAGAGCTATCTCGGTATCCTGCTCGCCAACACGCTTTATAACGTCGCGGTCGAGGTCAAACGGGCCTCCGACAAGGACCTGCAGCAGGCGAAAGACCTCAACGACAAGGGGATGATCCTCGGCGCGGATTATTACGCGGCGAAGGTGATCGCGGCGGGGATCGAACGGGAAGTGAACCGGCTCAGCGCCCTGCGGAAGACTTCTTACATGTTGATGAACATCCTGATGGGGGAAAGCCCGGAGATGACGTGGAACGCCGTCGGAAAATTCCCCGAGACCGCGCAGGACAAGAGTGCGCTCGAAGCGTGGCTCGCGCAGGCCTATCAAAAGCGTCAGGACCTCGCGGCCCTGGACCAGATGCTCGACGCGCAGGGGATCGAACGGACGCGTCGGAAGACCTCCTTCCTCCCGAAGGTCTACGGGTTCGCGAGCCTGGATGAAAACAGCCACGACTGGCACACCGGCGGCCGGGGCTTTTCGATCGGAATGAAGGGAACGATGGACTTTTTCGATCCGGGCCTTCCCGGACGCGTGAAGGACGCGAACGCGAAATACAAGGCGCTCAAGGCCGATCGCGACGCGCTCCGCGACGCGATCGCGAGGGATCTCGTCGGGGAGCTTGCGCGCTACGAGACCGCCACGCTCGACGCGCCCGTCATGAAAGGGGCTTGCGCCGACGCGAAGGAGGCATCGGAGCTCACGGCGAAACTTTACCAGGAAGGGCGCAAATCGATCGCGGACCTCCTCGAGATGCGCCGGGCCTATTTCGAGACCTCGGCCGGGCGCGAAAACCTGCGTCTCGCGCTTGAGCTCCAGTACGCGAAACTTCTTTTTCTTTCCGGCCAGCTTACGGAAGACGGCATCCGCCAGGTGAACGCAAGACTGAAAGGATAACCAATCCAACCTGCGAGGTTGGATTCGGTTGAGGGATAATGAGCGCACATCATTCGGACATCATCGGCAAGATCGTCATCTACTTCGCGAAATCGAAGATCACGCCCCTCATCATCGCGGTATCGCTCGTCGTCGGTGTCTTCGCGGTCATAAACCTGCCGCGCGAGGAGGAGCCGCAGATTTCGGTTCCGATGTTCGATATCTTCGTCAAGTTTCCCGGCGCGGATTCGAAGGAGGTCGAGCAGCGGATCGTGACGCTCGGCGAACGCAAGCTCTGGGAGATCCCCGGCGTCGAGTACGTCTACTCCACGATCGAACCCGAAGGCGCGCTCATCATTGTCCGGTTCAAGGTCGGCGAAGACCCCGAAAAGAGCCTGATTAATCTCTACACGAAGATCTACTCCAATCTCGATTTCCTGCCCCAGGGTTCGGCGCAGCCGTTCATCAAGGTCCGGTCGATCGACGACGTGCCGATCCTCACGCTCACGTTTCATTCGAAGGCAAGAGACCCCGTCACGCTTCGCCGGACGGTCGCGAACATCCGGAACATCGTGAACGCGATCCCCGACGTTTCGGAGACCGCGATCACGGGCGGCCGCAAACGGCAGTTCCAGGTGTTCTTTGACGAGGAGAAACTGAAGGCGCGCCTGCTGAACCCGCTCGAAATCGCGGGGATCATCCGCTCCGCCAACGTGAAACAGGGCGCGGCTCATCTCGAAAGTTCTCCCGAGATCGAACATGTCGAATCGGACTCCTTCTTTCGCACGAAGGCCGATCTCGAGAACCTGGTCGTCGGCGTGAGCGCGGGAGCGGTCGTGACGCTGAAAGACATCGCGGCGGTCGCGGACGGTCCCGACGAAGAGGAACGCGCGACGGAGATTTTTTTCGGCCCGGCTTCCCGGGAAACGGAAAAAGGTCCCTTCGGTGCGGTGACGCTCGCGGTCTCCAAGCGCAAGGGCGCGAACGCGGCCCGACTGTCGGAGGAGATTCTCCACGCGATCCGGGAATTGCCGGAGGCGACGCTTCCGAAGGATATCGGGATGACCGTGACGCGCGACTACGGCGAGACGGCGAAGGAGAAATCCGACGAACTGCTGTTCCATATGGCGATCGCGGTCTTCGGCGTGAGCGTCCTGATCGCCTGGGTGCTCGGACGGCATGAATCCGGCGTCATCGCGATCGCGATCCCGATGACGCTCGCGCTCACGCTCGCGACGTTCTATTTCCTCGGTTTCACGCTGAACCGCATCACGCTCTTCGCGCTGATCTTTTCGATCGGGATACTGGTCGACGATCCGATCGTCGATGTCGAGAACATCGTCCGGCATCTGCGGATGCCGGAAAACAGGGGGAAAAATATCCTCGATATCACGATCGAGGCGGTCAACGAGGTCAGAAGCCCCCTCATCCTCGCGACCCTCACCGTGGTCGCGGCGATCCTTCCGATGGCGTTCGTGCGGGGGCTCATGGGTCCTTACATGAGACCGATCCCGATCGGGGCGAGCGCGGCGATGATGTTCTCGATGGTCATCGCGTTCGTGGCGACACCGTGGGCGGCTTACCAGATTCTCGGCCGCGCGTTCGCGAAAGGGAAGCTCAAGGCGCATCACGAGGGCGAAAGGGAGGATTTCCTGACCCGTCTTTACCGCTCCTACATGAACCCGCTGATCCGTAACGCGAAGGTGCGGCATATTTTTCTTTGGGCTCTCGGCGGTCTGTTGCTTGCGTCGATGGCGCTTGTGCCGCTGAAACTGGTCCGGATGAAGATGCTCCCGTTCGATAACAAGAACGAGTTTCAGGTCATCCTGAACATGCCGGACGGCACGGCGATCGAAAAGACCCGGGAGGTAATCACGGAGATCGCCGATTACCTCGTGACGGTGCCGGAGGTGAAGGATGTCGAACTCTACGCCGGGTGCGCGGCGCCTTATAATTTCAACGGGCTCGTGCGTCATTACTTCCTGCGTTCCAGACCCCACCAGGCCGACCTCCAGGTGAACCTCGCCGGGAAACACGACCGGAAACGCCAGAGTCATGACATCGCGAAGGCGGTCCGTCCGAGGATCCATGAGATCGTCCGGACCCACGGCGGCCATGTCCAGGTCGCGGAAGTTCCGCCCGGCCCGCCGGTCCTCTCGACGCTTGTGCTCGAGATTTACGGCCCGTCGCGCGAAGGGCAGAACGGGCTCGCGCGGGAGATTGAACGGCTGCTTGCCTCGAGTGAAGGCGTGACGGATATCGATACTTACGTCCAGGCTCCCGAAAAACTCGCCCGCTTGCGGGTGAACACCGAAAAGGCCTCCCTGAACGGCATCCCCGTTGACCAGGTCGCGGAAGCGGTCGCGACGGCGATCGGCGGAAAAACGGTGGACCTTGCCCATCTGTCCGAGGAATATGAGCCGGTCGAGATTCTCCTCAGGCTCCCCAGGGAAAAACGCGCGACGCTCGACAGTGTCCTCAACATGACGTTGCTTTCACGGTACGGCAATCCGATCCCCGTGAGAGAGCTGGTCGATATCGAGAGCGGCACGAAGGACCTTGCGATTTACCACAAGAACCTGATGCGTGTCTCGTACGTGCTCGCGGACGTGGCGGGCCGGTTCGAGAGCCCGGCCTACGCGATTCTGAAGCTCAAAAAAGACATCGCGAAGATCCCGGCCCCCGAGAACCACGAGGGGCAGAAGACGCTCGACCAGCTCTTTAACGGCCAGCCCCGCAGCGCGGACCGCTGGACCGTGAAGTGGGACGGAGAGTGGCAGATTACCTTCGAGGTGTTCCGCGACCTCGGGATCGCGTTCGCGTTCGTCCTGCTCCTCATCTACGCGCTCGTGGTCGGCTGGTTCCAGTCGTTCAAGACGCCGTGGATCATCATGCTCCCGATTCCGCTGACGCTGATCGGCATCCTGCCCGCGCATTGGCTCGGCGGCGTTTTCTTTACGGCGACCTCGATGATCGGTATGATCGCGGGCGCGGGGATCGTGGTCCGGAACTCCATCATCCTCGTCGATTTCATCGAACTCCAGCGCGCGGCCGGGATGCCGCTCGAGGAGGCCGTCGTCGACGCGGGCGCGAAGCGGTTCCGTCCGATGCTCCTTACGGCGGCGGCCGTCGTGGTCGGAGCCGCGGTCATCCTGTTCGATCCCATCTTCCAGGGACTTGCCGTGTCGCTCATGGCGGGGGAGATCGCTTCGACGGTCCTGTCCCGCACGGCGGTGCCGGTGTTCTATTATATGATGGCGGAAAAAACCTAGTACGAGGTACGGGGTGCGGAGTCCGGAGGCAAAGGTCCGGTTTTTCCGCCTTGTACCCCGCACCCGGAGGTTCTGAAATGACTATTGAAAAACACATCCGTGTTATCGCGGGAAGCTTCATTCTGATGAGCGTCGCGCTCGCGGTCCTGGTGAGTCCCTGGTGGCTGATCTGGACCGTCCTGGTCGGCCTCAACCTGATCCAGTCCGCCTTCACCGGCTGGTGCCTTGCCGAGGCGGTCCTCAAAAAAACGGGCGTTGGCGGCGGTGCCGGCGCGCCCTCCAAATGATCGCCGGACCGTTCCGCGGCTGACGGAATCGCGGGGGAAGGTGACCCTCATGACCAGGTTTCTGACGCTGCTGACCCTCGTAGCGCTCCCGTTCCTCGCGGTCCGGTTCCTTGAAGGCCGCGCGATCTTTTTTCCCGTCAAGCCCCTGGCCGCGCTCCCTTCCGCGTACGGTCTCCGGTTCGAAGATGTTTATTTCGAGACTACGGACCGGCAGAAACTGAACGCGTGGTATCTGCCCGGCAGGGAAGGCGCCAAAGTATTCCTTTTCTGTCACGGGAACGCGGGGAACATCAGCCACCGGATCGAGAAGCTCGCGTTCCTGAACGGCTTGGGGTACGGGGTCCTGATCCTGGACTATCGCGGCTACGGGAACAGCGAAGGCCGGCCGGGAGAGCAGGGTTTCTACCGGGATGCCGAAGCGGCGTACGATTACCTGCGTTCACGCGGGGTTCCTCCGGAACGAATCACGGGCTATGGCGAATCGATCGGCGGGTCCGTCGTTGCCCATCTCGCGACGCGGCGACCGCTCGGCGCCGTAATCTTCGAAAACAGTTTTACGAACATCGGGGACATGGCCCGTGCCCATTATCCCGTGATCCCGCCCTGGATCCTGGCGAGCCGGTTCGATACCCGGGAAGCGGTTGCCTCGCTCAAGGTCCCCAAACTTTTCATCCGGAGCCGGGAGGACAAAATCGTTCCTCCGCGTCTCGGCGCCGACCTGTTCCGGGCCGCGGCGGACCCGAAAGAATCCCTTGAGATCCGGGGCGGGCACAATGACGGTTTCTTTGAATCGAAGGACCTGATCGGTCCCAGGCTTCGAGAATTCCTCGGGGAGTAACAGGGGGCGGCCTTTTTTGTCAGCGGTCCTTATTTCGCGTACATGACCTTCAACTGATCCATTGTGGGCTTGTCTTTGTAATACTCGCCCTCGGGCCCCACGTAGCCGTCCTTCGTTCTTCGGAGCGTGACCTTCGTAAAGCTGCCGTTCCTGTTGGGGACCTGGAACTCCAGTTCCTCCGGCAGCGGACGCTCGGCGGTCGCCGAAGCCACCGCGTACATTGCCTTCAACTGGTCGATGGTCGGGTAATCCGGATAGAACTCGCCGTTCGGGCCCTTGTAACCGTCACTGTATTTCTCGAGCGTGACCGGGATGTAGCTGCCGTTCGGGTTCGGTACCGTCACGACGACCGTTTCTTTCGGCGCTTCGACGGCAGGCGGATTCGAAACCACGACCTGCGCCGGGGGATTCACGACGGTGTAACCGGCCGGATGCCGGACGTAATAGGTGTTGTTGTAATAGTAATAGACGTTGTTCTCATACGGAATCTGTTTGTAATAGGGAGGAAGTTCCCGGATCACGGCCCCCGCGGGCGCGTTGACGATCACGTATCCGGAAGGGGTCTCCCGGTAATAGACGCCGTCCCTGTAATAGAAGAGCATGTTCGCGACCCGCATTGTGAGATGACCGGGAGGGAGGGTGTGGTAATACCGGCCGGGGCGCGGACAGTAAGGCTCATAATGTTTGTGCCGGTCAATGCCCGGCCCGGGTTTTGGCCCCGCGAAAGCGGTTCGCGCGGAGAAGATCGCGAGAGTCACGGTAAGAAGAGGCACGAGTATAAAAAGGTTTCTTTTCATGAGAGGCTCCTTTGGCGTGAGGTCCGGTTTGGCGGGACCTTCACATTTTTATTTGATTAGACCCGCGGATTTTCCGGAAAGTTCCGCGCGGCGGAATTGTTTTTCGTAGTACAATCCTTCAAAACGGGAACAGCCGGTTTTCAGCCGGGAATGACGGCCCCCGATATCAAGGATGACGAACATGTTTGAAGATGATGAGCCGAAGGATTGGGAGCTCCGGGACGAAGAGCCGCCCGAAGCCCTGAAGGAGAAATGGGCGAAAGACGAAATCCTCGGCCCCGGAACGGTTCCGTGCCCTTCCTGCAAGAAACGCGTTCCCGCGGACAGCATGGATTGTCTCTATTGCGGCGCCCGCGTCCTTCGGAAGGCCGGATTCCTGAGTGGTCTTCTCGACCGGGTCAAAGGTTTTTTCTCCGGGTAGGACCCGGGTTCGGGGCGGGTTGTTTCCGGCGGCCATTCCCGCTATAATTCCCATATCATTTTCTGACCCGCGGGAATCCCTCTTGCCGCACATCTTAAGGGAACAGCTTCATGATCATCAGAATCAACGGAAAAGAAGAGCGTATCGAAAAAACGGTCAATCTTTCCGCCTTCATCGGCGCGAGGAATCTCCGTCCCGAGGGGATCGTGGTCGAACACAACGCCCGGATCGTCCCGCGGGAGATATGGGAGACCGTGACGCTTGCCGAGAACGACACCCTCGAGATTATCAGCTTTGTCGGAGGAGGGTGAGATGACGGACCTTTTCAGGATCGGCGGCCGCGAACTCCGGAGCCGCCTGCTGCTCGGGACCGGGAAATTCCCGAGCCATGACGTTATGAAAAAAGCCGTCGAGGCTTCGGGTGCCGATATCGTGACCGTCGCGCTTCGCAGGGTCGATGCCACTTCCGCCACGGACAACATCCTCGATTTCATCCCCAAAAAATGCGTACTTATGACGAACACTTCCGGCGCCCGCAACGCCGACGAGGCGGTCCGCATCGCGAGACTCGCGCGGGCGAGCGGCGCGGGGGACTGGGTGAAGATCGAGGTCATCCGGGACAATAAATACCTTTTGCCGGAGAATCTCGAAACGCTGAAGGCGACGGAGATTCTCGTGAAAGAGGGGTTCATCGTCCTTCCTTATATGAGCCCGGACCTTTCAATGGCGCGTCGCATGGCGGACGCGGGCGCGGCGGCCGTGATGCCGCTCGGCGCTCCGATCGGAAGCAACCGGGGTCTCAGGACCCGCGAGCTTGTCGGGATCATGGTCCGTGAGATCAAGGTCCCCGTCATCGTGGACGCGGGGCTCGGCAGTCCGTCGCAGGCGTGCGAGTGCCTGGAGATGGGCTGCGCCGCGGTCCTCGTGAACACCGCCGTCGCCATCGCGGAGGATCCCGTTCAGATGGCCGCCGCTTTCCGGGAGGCCGTGATCGCCGGCCGCCGGGCCTGCCTTGCCGGACTTCCCGCGCGGGGCCAGGTCGCGAACGCGTCGTCCCCGCTTACCGGTTTTTTAAGGAATGAATAAATCGGGGCTCACCCCGTTTCATGCGAGGTATGTCCCCGATGTTTATCAAACATGAGCTTCTACGATACCCTTCAACAATACAAAGATTTTTTTTCCGCGAACGCCTTCCGTGATGTGACGGCCGCGGAGGTCCGGCGCGCGGTCCTCGACGACGACCCGCGTTCCGAACGGCTCTTCGCCCTGCTTTCGCCGGCGGCGGCGGACCAGATCGAGCTTATGGCGCAGCGGGCCCATGAGATCACCCTCCGGCAGTTCGGACGGGTCATCCAGCTTTACACGCCGATGTACCTTTCGAACTTCTGCGAGAACCAGTGCGAGTATTGCGGGTTCAACGCGACGAACCGTTTGCCGCGGCGGACCATGACCCTTGAGGAAGTGGAGCGCGAAGCCGCGTACATCGCTTCGACCGGTCTGGAACATATCCTTATTCTGACGGGAGATGCCCGCAAGCGGGCACCGGTCTCTTATATCAGGGACGCGGTCCAGGTCCTCAGGAAACATTTCAGTTCGATCTCGGTCGAGGTCTACGCGCTCACGGAAGCCGAGTATGCCGAACTGGCCGCCGAAGGGGTGGACGGTCTCACGATCTACCAGGAGACCTACGACGAAGCCGTCTATGACCGCGTCCACCGGTCCGGGCCGAAGAAAGATTTCCGGTTCCGTCTCGAGGCCCCCGAACGGGCCGCGAGGAGCGGAATGCGGTCTGTGAATATCGGGGCATTACTCGGTCTGAGCGATTGGCGCGTCGAGGCCTTTCGTCTCGGGCTCCACGCTCGGTACCTGCAGGACACTTTCCCGGACGTGGAGGTCGGCGCCTCGGTGCCGCGTCTCAGGCCCCACGAAGGCGATTTCCGTGGAGATGAAAAGATCAGCGACCGGGACTTCGTCCAGATCATCCTCGCGATGCGGCTTTTCCTGTCGCGCCTCGGGCTCACGCTCTCGACGCGGGAATCGTCGGAACTCCGGGAACACCTCGTTCCTCTGGGGATCACGAAAATGTCGGCGGGTTCCACTACCGAAGTGGGCGGGCACACGCTCGCGACAAAAACTGACCGGAGCGCGCCACAGTTCCGGATCGCGGACGAACGCGATGTCGAGGCGATCAAGGCCATGCTCGCGGCGAAAGGTTATCAACCTGTCCTGAAGGACTGGATGCCGATATGAATCCCGAAGCCTTCGAAAGGGACCTGATCGCGAAGCTCGGCGCTGAAGGTTTCCGGCGGGTGCGGGCCGCGAAGATCGGGATCGCGGGCGCGGGCGGGCTCGGCTCGAATTGCGCGACCGCTCTCGTGCGTTCGGGGTTCCGGGACCTTGTGATCGCGGATTTTGACGTGATCGACGACACGAACCTGGACCGGCAGGCTTATTTCGCGGACCAGGTCGGGAGGCCGAAGGTCGAGGCGCTGGCCGAGAACCTTCACCGGACGCTTCCGGGCCTGACCCTTCACGCGCTCGTCCTGAAGCTCGACCGCTCGAATCTCCCTTCCGTGTTCGCGGAATGCGACGCCGTCGTGGAATGTTTCGACCAGGCCGACGCGAAAAGCATGTTCGTCGAAACGCTGCTGCCAACGGGAAAATTCCTCGTGACCGCTTCGGGACTCGGGGGGATCGGCGCCAGCGACGAGATTCGCATCCATCGCATCAGGGAGAACCTCGTGATGATCGGGGATCTTCGCTCCGACATCCGGAGAACGCCGGCGCTCGCGCCGCGCGTCGCCATCGCGGCGGCCAAACAGGCGGATGTCGTGCTGGAGTATGTCGTGAAAGGGATGGGCGGGAACGCCGCGGCCGGTTAGGGGCGATATGCCTTGCCGGCGTCGAAGACCGGTTCGGTCGTGTTCTTCATCTTCTCCGAATCCCGGAAACAATCCAGGATAATCTCCTCGCCGAACGAGGAGCCGCGCCATTTGTAATGCCGGTAATATCGCGAGGTCTTGTGCGGATTTCCGTACTTTTTCATGAGCGCGTCGCGGATCTTGTCGCCTCTTTTTCAGGAATAATAGATAACGGCGGTTTTGGGGCCCGTTTGAACATCGGCTTCCGGGGGCTTGAAATTAACGGTAGCCCTTTTGAGGTCAGGGTGTAGAATCACTTCCCTCAAGGAGATACGGCATGTCCTTTACTGATCTTGTCCTGAAGCGAAGAAGCGTCCGGCGATTTTCCGATAAACCCGTCAAGCGGGAGGATATTCTTGCCTGCCTCGAGGCGGCCCGCCTCGCGCCGTCGGCGTGCAATTCCCAGCCCTGGAAATTTATTGTGGTGGATGATCCCGGGAAACGCGCGCGGCTCGCGGGGAGAATCTTTTCGGGACTTTATTCCATGAACGAGTTCGCGAAGAACGCGCCCGTGATTATCGCGGTGGTTTCGGAAAAGATGAAGTTTCTCGCCGCCGTCGGGGCGCAGGTCCGGAAGACCGAATATTACCTGACCGATATCGGAATCGCGGGAGAGCACTTTGTCCTGCGGGCCCGGGAGCTCGGCCTCGGGACCTGCTGGGTCGGCTGGTTCGATGAGAAGGCCCTGAAGGAGGAGCTCGGCGTCCCGAAGGACCGCAAGGTCGACGTCGTGATCGCGCTCGGGTACCCGGCCGAGGACCAGGTTGTTCCGAAGAACCGGAAGTCTCTCGCGGAGATCGGCGCGTTCAACCGCTATGACGGCGCGCTCTGACCCTCCGCTTCGTTGACACGCCACGTCCCTTCGGGCAGAATGTCCCGCCCCGTCAGAGATCATCGCGTAGTGATTCCTTGCGGGATTGGTCAGGCGGGGTGATCGGGAATGTAATGATAACCGGGAAGGCACACGGTCGCGCTCTCCGGGCGAGGCCCATCTCTAACGGGGTAAACTTATGGAATTCAATATCGACGAGGTCGCGCAGCTTGCGCGGCTCAATCTGAAGGCCGAAGAGAAGGCCAGGCTCGAAAGAGACCTCGGGGCGATCCTCGACTATGTGAAGAACCTCGAAAAACTCGACACGGAAAACGTCGAGCCGACGAGCCATGTCCTTGATCTCGAAAACGTTTGCCGGAAGGACGAGGCGCGGTCCACGGACGCGGCCACGAAGGCCCTTGAACATGCTCCGTGCGCCGACGGCCGTTTCTTCAAAGTCCCGAAAATAGTGCAACGCGATTAATAACCGTAACCGACCCGCGAGGCCGGATTTATCCGGTGCGGGTTATCATGAGCCGAAATGGATCTGATCAGGTTTACTCTCAAAGAAGGGATCGAGTTCGCGAAAAAAGAGGGCGCCCAGCCTCTGCTCGACGCGTTCACGAAACGCGCCGCTGAACTGAATCCCGGGATCAACGCTTTCCTGGATTTTGACAACCATATCCAACCTCGCAGGTTGGATAAATCCAACCTGCGAGGTTGGAGCGGTTCACTGTACGGCGCTCCGGTCTCCAGCAAGGACAATATCTGCATCGAAGGCCGGGAAGTGACCTGCGCATCGCGGATTCTCGAGAAGCACGTGCCGCCCTACGACGCGACCGTGATCGCGAAGCTGAAGGCGGCGGACGCGACGCTCTTTGGCCGGTGTAATATGGACGAGTTCGCGTTCGGTTCATCCTGTGAGACTTCCGCGTTCGGCCCGTGCAAAAATCCCTGGGACCTCACGCGCGTGCCGGGCGGCTCGAGCGGCGGCTCGGCGGCCTCGGTCGCGGCGGACATGACGCTTGCGGCGCTCGGTTCCGACACCGGCGGTTCAATCCGCCAGCCCGCGGCGCTCTGCGGCGTGGTGGGCGTGAAGCCGACCTACGGCCGCGTCTCGCGCTACGGGCTCATCGCGTTCGGTTCGAGCTTTGACCAGATCGGTCCCGTCACGAAGACGGTCGAGGACGCCGCGATCCTCATGAACATCCTCGCCGGTCACGACCCGAAAGATTCCACGTCCGCGCCCCGGCCCGTGCCGGATTTCACGCAATCGCTCAAGCGTGACGTGAAAGGCCTGAAGATCGGCCTCCCGAAGGAATATTTCATCGAAGGCATCGACCCGGAAGTCGAAAAAAGCGTCCGCGCCGCGGCGGACCTCTACAGGAAGCTCGGTGCCGAACTCAAGCCGGTCAGCCTTCCGCACACGGAATATTCCGTCGCGGTCTACTGTATCGTCGCCGTCGCGGAGGCGAGCTCGAACCTCAGCCGGTTCGACGGCGTGGAGTACGGCCTGCGCGTTCCGTCAAAGGACCTTCGCGAAATGTATTTTGAAACCCGTAACCAGGGCTTCGGCCAGGAGACCAAGCGGCGCATCCTTCTCGGGACGTTCGTGCTCTCGGCCGGCTACTACGAGGCTTACTACTTGAAAGGGCAGAAGGTCCGGACGCTGATCCGCCGGGATTTTGAGAAGGCCTTCAGGGAAGTCGATGTTATCTTGTCGCCGACCTCGCCGACGCCGGCCTTCAAGCTCGGCGAAAAGGCGGCGGATCCGATCGCGATGTACCTGTCCGATATCTTCACGGTCCCGGCGAACATCGCGGGCATTCCGGCGATGTCGGTGCCGTGCGGATTTACCTCGGGCGGCCTGCCCATCGGCATGCAGCTCATGGCCCGGCCCTTTGACGAGGCGACGATGTTCCGCGCCGCCTACGCGTTTGAGCAGGAAGCCAGGGTCTATAAAAGAAAGCCGAAGCTGGACTAGCAGGAACCGTTTCAGCCGCGCAGATTGAAACGGTGGCGGAAGCCCGGCCCGGAAGTGAATTTAACCGCATGCGGGCAAATTGGACCGGGACGGAATTCCCCGGCCCGCCGGAAAACCGGACGAACGGCAGTGAATTTTGTGTCAGGAGGGGATTACCGTCAAAGGCCGGGATACCGGTTATGATGGGCGCACATCCCGGCGAATCCGCGGATTATCCGGCGTCTGTTCAAAAGGTTTTCAAACAGACGGGAAAGCAAATCGGTATTGTTTGGGCGCGGATGTCTTTTGTTTGACGACAAACGGTTTAAAAATAGCGCTTGAGGGAAAAGAGTTTTATGGATGAAATAGTCTATATTCTCATTAATGAAGCCATGCCCGGGTATGTAAAAATTGGGCGGACGACCAATCTCGAAAAGCGCATTCGCGATCTGGACACAACAAATATGCCGCTTCCGTTCGAATGCTTTTATGCTTGCACCGTCAAAAATGCAAATTTTGTTGAAAAGCAGTTGCATGATGCATTCTCGGATCGGCGCGTCCGTTTCAGCAGAGAATTTTTTGAGATTGCTCCGGAGCGAGCTCTTGCGGCACTGCGGCTTGCCGAAGTTGAGAATGTTACGCCTAAAAAAGATTATGTTGAAACGGAAGAAGATCGGCAGGCCTTAAATCAGGCTCGCGCAAAGCGTGCTATCTTCAATTTTAAAATGGTTGATATCCCGCCGGGGGCGGAGCTTTTCTTCATTAATGATGAAAACATAAAAGCGAAAGTCATTGATAACCGGTCTGTTGAATATAATGGAGAAGTTACAAGCCTTTCAAACGCAGCCCAAAAAGCCCTTGGAAGAGAGTACTCAGTGCAGGGGCCGATTTATTGGATGTACGAGGGCGAAACGCTTGAAGAACGCAGGAGAAGGTTTGAAGCGGGAGAATAGAAAATGAACTACGAACCCGTAATCGGATTGGAAGTCCACGTGCAGCTGAAGACAAAGAGCAAGTTGTTCTGCCCTTGCCCGACGACGTTCGGGGAAGAGGGGAACCGGAACACGTGCCCGGTGTGTCTCGGCTGGCCGGGGTCCCTGCCGGTGGTGAATGAAGAGGCGCTGAGGCTTGGCATCAAGGCGGGGCTCGCGCTGAACTGCAAGGTCGCGGAGCGGCTCAAGTTTGACCGCAAGAACTACTTTTATCCCGATCTTCCGAAGGCGTATCAGATATCGCAATACGATATGCCCGTGAACGGCCGCGGCGAAGTCCTGATCGAAACGAAAACTCCGGACGGAAAAACAGTCGAAAAGAAAATCGGGATTACGCGCGCGCACCTCGAAGAGGACGCGGGCAAACTTCTCCACGAAGGCATCGTGGACGGGAGCCTTGTCGATTACAACCGGGGCGGCGTGCCGCTTCTTGAGATCGTTTCCGAACCCGATATCCGTTCGCCGCAGGAGGCCTACGATTACCTGACCGCGCTCAAGGCCATTCTCCGGTACGCGGAAGTGAGCGACTGCGACATGGAAAAAGGAAGCCTCCGCTGCGACGCGAACGTGTCGGTCCGTCCCGTCGGTCAGGAAAAGTTCGGGACGAAGGTCGAGATCAAGAACCTGAACTCGTTCAAGATGGTCCAGCGCGCGATCCAGTGCGAGATCGCACGGCAGATCGAAGCGATCACGGACGGCGAAACGATCGTCCAGGAGACGCGGCTTTGGAACGACGCGAAAGGTATGACCTTTTCCATGCGTTCGAAAGAGGACGCGCATGACTACCGCTATTTCCCCGACCCGGACCTCGTGCCTTTCACGCTGACGCGCGAAACGGTCGAAGCGATCCGGAAGACACTGCCCGAATTACCGCTTGAGCGCGCGAAGCGGTTCATGAGGGACCACGGTCTTCCCGAATACGACGCCTGCACGCTCGTCGAGGACAAGAAGGTCGCGGACTATTTCGAAGAATGTCTCAAGGGCCGCGAAAGGGGTCAGACACCTTTTTCGGAAGACAGGGAAAAGGTGTCTGACCCCTTTTCCGCGAAACGGGCGAGTAACTGGATTCTGACGGAACTCCTCGCCCTCCTGAACGCGAAAGGTCTTACGGTCGAAAATTGTCCGGTGGCGCCGAAAGCGTTCGCGGGTCTTCTGAATCTGATCGAGGGCGGGACCATCTCCGGGAAGATCGCGAAGGACGTGCTCGGGATGATGTTCGAGACCGGCAAGGACGCGGAAACGCTCGTGAAAGAAAAGGGCCTCGTCCAGGTCTCCGACGCGGGGCTGATCGAAGAGGCCGTCGAGAAAGCGATCGCCGCGAATCCGAACGCCGTCGCCGAGTTCAAGGCCGGGAAGCAGAAGGCCGTCGGTGCGATCGTGGGCTTCGTCATGAAAGAGACGGGAGGCAAGGCGAATCCGAAGGTCGTCAACGAGATCTTATGTCGCAAGCTAAAAAACTAGTACGGCGTAAGGGCGGAGCGGCCGGCCGCGGACTCCGTGCCCCGTTCTACGTACTCGGTATCGAAACCTCCTGCGACGAAACGTCCTGCGCCGTCATCGAAAACGGTGCGAAGATCCTCTCCAATGTTGTTTCCTCGAGTCTCTTCCGGCACAGGAAATTCGGCGGCGTCGTGCCCGAGATCGCGTCGCGGCATTCGATGGAACAGATCCGCTGCGTTTTTGACGAGGCGCTCGCGGAGGCGAAAATCCGGGCCCCGGACCTCGATCTGATCGCGGTGACGCAGGGGCCGGGACTGATCGGCTCGCTTTTCGTCGGCGTCTCCTTCGCGAAGGCGCTCGCCTATGAGCTCGGCATCCCGCTTGTCGGCGTCAATCATATGGAGGCGCACCTCGCCGCGAATTTTTTCGACCGGCCCGCGCCTGAAAAGTTCATCGGACTCCTCGTCTCCGGCGGGCACACGACGATCACTTATTGCGAAAAAGGGAAGATACGCGTCCTCGGCGAAACGATCGACGACGCGGTCGGCGAAGCCTACGACAAGGTCGCGAAGATCCTCGATCTCGGTTACCCCGGCGGTCCCGTGATCGACAGGCTCGCCCGGGAGGGGAACCCGCGCGCGGTTCAATTCACGTGCCCCAGGTTGGGGCGATTTTCCGGGAAGTCTTCCCCTTCTTTCGAGGGGGGGAACCGGGAGGCTCATGATACCCATCGCTTTGATTTTAGTTTTTCGGGCATCAAAACCGCGGTGCTTTACCTCGTGAAAGACCCGAAGACGGGACAGCCGAAGCCGGACGCGCCGTCGAGCGCGGACATTGCCGCGAGTTTCCAGCGCGCGGTCATTGATTGGCTGGTCACAAAAACACTCGACGCGGCCGGGTTCAAGGGTGTATCGGATATCGTGGTCGGCGGAGGGGTGAGCGCGAACTCGCATCTCCGGAATAAACTGACCCGGGAGGCGAGGGCCAAGGGAGTCGAGGTCTGGTTTCCGCCGTTCCCGCTTTCGACCGATAACGGTGCCATGATTGCCCGGCGCGGATTCGGGCTTTTTCAGCAAGGCCGCCGATCGTCTTTCAGGATGACGGGAGAGCCGTCTTTAGCTATGGCCGCGGGTGGCCGTTAGTAATGGTACCGGACGGCCGGTCTCACCAAACACCAGATGCCGTTTTTCAATGACCGGCGAGCCGGAGTTGCAAATACGTTAACGGGTACGGGGGGCGACGTGCGGAGCGGAAGGTCGGCTATCATATCTCCGCACCCGAAACTTCGTACTCCGTACTGAATCGGGAGGTTCACATGTGTCCATGGCTTTCTTTTTTGACCCCTCAGGACGTTGAAACGATTTACCGCCTTCTCATGGCCGCCGGGCTTGGCGCCGCGATCGGGCTTGAGCGCGAGCTCAGCATGAAAGAGGCGGGGTTCAAGACCTACACGCTCGTCTGTATCGGCTCCGCGCTCATGATGATCGTCTCGATCAATATTTTTGAGACGTACAGGGGTATCACGGTCGTGGATCCCGCGCGCATCGCGGCGCAGGTTGTGACCGGGATCGGGTTCCTCGGGGCGGGCGCGATCATCCGTTCCTCGCAGGGCGCTGTGAGGGGGCTGACGACCGCGGCGGGGATATGGGCCATGTGCGGCGTCGGGCTTGCCTGCGGCCTCGGCCTGTTCCGCCCGGCGATTTTTACGACGGTGCTGGTCCTGATCGTGTTCGTCATTTTTTCCAAGGTGCAGGAAAAGGTCCTGCCGCCGAAGAGGGAAGAGCGTCCCTGACCATCCCCCATGAACCGATCCAACCTACGAGGTTGGATTCGGTGGAAAGGGGAAGGCGCAAGGTGACCCTCAGTTGACACCCTGACCTCAAACCGCTAGAATTCGCCACTTATGACCACGCACAAGCTCAAGATCGCATTGCCGAAGGGCAGTCTCGAAGAGGCGACCTGTAACCTTTTCAGGCGCGCCGGTTTCAGGATCAGCGTCAGCTCCCGCTCTTATATCCCCTCCATCGATGATCCCGAGATCGAGGTGGTGCTGTTCCGCCCGCAGGAAATGTCCCGCTACGTCGAGAAGGGGATCGTGGACTGTGGCCTGACGGGCCATGACTGGATTGTCGAGAACGATTCCGACGTCGTTGAGCTTTGCGAGCTCCAGTACTCGAAACGGACTTCCAATCCGGTGCGCTGGGTCCTCTGCGTGCATGAGTCGTCGCCTTTCCGGAGCGTGAAGGACCTCCAGGGCAAGAAGGTCGTCACCGAGCTTGTCGGGGTGACGAAACGCTATCTCAAGAAGAACAAGGTCGCCGCCGAAGTGGAGTTCTCGTGGGGCGCGACGGAAGCCAAGCCGCCGCGACTTGCCGACGCGATCGTGGAAGCGACCGAAACGGGATCCAGCCTCCGCGCGAACAAGCTCAAGATCATCGACACCGTGATTACGTCGATCCCGAAATTCATCGCGAACAGGCAGAGCGTCGGGGACCCGTGGAAGAAGCACAAGATGGACAACCTTGTGATGCTCCTTGAAGGCGCGATGCGGGCCCAGGAAAAGGTCGGGCTCAAAATGAACATCGAGAAGAAGAACCTCGAGAAGCTCCTCGTCGTGCTTCCCGCGATGAAGAAGCCGACCATCGCGAACCTGACGGATGAGAACTGGCTCGGTGTCGAGACCATCATCGACGAGTCCGTGGTCCGTGAACTGATCCCGCAGCTCAAGGAGGCGGGCGCGTCCGGCATTATTGAATATCCATTAAACAAGTGTATCCCCTGAACGGCCGAGCGCCGGGGGCTCGGGGCCGGGAGAGGTTCCCGGTTCTTCGCTTCCGGTTCTTGGCGATGACGAACGGAGTGAGTCATGCCTTGGGCAAGTAAACAGCGCAAGAGGAAGATGAACAAACACAAGCGGAAGAAGAAGCTCCGCAAGAACCGGCACAAAAAGAAGGACTGGTCGTAATCAGTTCTGGACGCGGGGTACGGTGTACGGTGCGAACCCGGGATTTTAACGCCGTACTCCGTACCCCGCACGCCGCGCTGATATGAAAAGTCTTGTTTTAAAAAGTCCCGCCAAACTCAATCTCCACCTCCGCATCCTGAGGCGCCGTCCCGACGGCTATCACGACCTCCTGACGGTCTTCCATCGCATCTCTCTTTGCGACACGATCCGGATCCGGAAGACGCGCGGCGATTTTCGCCTGACGACGAACCTGCCGGGCCTCGAAACGGGAGAAGGGAATCTGATCACGAAAGCCTACCGGCTTCTTCAGGCGAGGTTCCCGGACCTCGGAGGTGTTTCAGTCCGGCTCGACAAAAAGATTCCGCCCGGCGCCGGTCTCGGGGGCGGATCGAGCAACGCGGCGCATTTCCTGCTCGGGATGAAGAAAATGTTCCGGCTCGGAATCCCGGAGACGGAATTGCTCAAAATGGGCAAGAAACTCGGGGCCGATGTCCCGTTCTTCCTTCTGGATACTTCCCAGGCGATGGCATGGGGAATCGGGGAAAAGATGCGGGTTTTGCCGCCCGGAAGGAAGCTCTCGTTCCTCTTACTCCTTACGGATCAAGGACTTAACACGAAAAAAGTGTACCAGAATATCCGGCCGCCCCAAAGGCCCCTTTCCTTGACGGAGGAAAAGCGGGTTGCTATAATCCTCAACTCTTTTTTCGGGGACCAAAGGATCGGGGAAGCGGCACGTTTGGTCAGAAACGACCTGGAACCTTCGGCGTTCAGTCTTCGCCCGCAGGTCCGCAAAGCGATTCAAGCCTTAAAAGCAGCGGGCGCCCTTTGTGTCCTCATGAGCGGGAGCGGCCCCACGGTCTTTGCGGTTCTTTCGAGCCGTAAAGAGGCCGGCGTCCTGGCAAGGCGTTTGAAGACGCATCCTCTCCCTTACCGGAAATCGGTCTGTCACACGTTTTAGTTCTCCGTCCCGATGTTTTATGAATGCCGGGACGGTTTCGTGGAATATTGCCCCGTGGTGAAAACGGATATCACACTGCCCTTTGGAGGCAAGGTTTCTGGTTCGAGTCCAGACGGGGCAGTTTACGAACGAAGTGAGTTGCCAGTCCTGAAAAGGAAATCATGTTCAACCGAATGAAGGACAAGACAAAAGAAAAGATCGCGGCGTACATCTTCCTCGCCCCGAATCTGGCCGGATTCCTCGTCTTCACGTCGCTTCCCGTGCTCGCGTCCCTCGTTCTCAGCTTCCTGCAGATGGACCTGCTTTCGGGGGATTGCAAATTCCTGGGGCTCGGGAACTACTTCAACCTCATGAAAGATCCTTACTTTCTGAAATATTGCTGGAACACGGTCTACCTGATGCTCTCGATCCCGCTCAGCATGGCCGGTTCGCTTCTTCTCGCGATCGCGCTCAACCAGAAACTCAAGGGGACGGTGATCTTCCGCACGGTCTATTTCCTGCCGACGATCTGCTCCGGCGTCGCGATCTTCATGCTCTGGCGACTGATCTACAACGCCAACTCGGGTCTTCTCAATATCATGATCGCGCAGATGGGGAACTTCCTCGGCCTCAAGCTCGTTGGGCCCAACTGGCTGACGGACGAGGCCTGGGCCAAGCCGGCGTTCATCATCATGAGCGTCTGGCAGGGAATCGGCGGTTACAACATGATCCTGTACCTTGCGGCCCTGCAGGGTGTCCCCAGGGAGCTCTACGACGCGGCCGAGGTGGACGGCGCGAACAGCTGGCAGAAGTTCTGGAACGTGACCTGGCCGCAGATTTCCCCGACGACGTTCTTCATCGTGATTATGAGCCTGATCGGCGGGTTCCAGGCGGGGTTCGACCAGGCCTATATCATGACAGGCGGCGGGCCGAACGGTTCCACGACGACGATCATTTACTACATTTACAACAACGCGTTCGAATGGTACCGCATGGGATACGCCGCAGCGATCTCGTGGGTGCTCTTCCTGATCATCTTCATGATTACGCTTCTGAAATGGCGTTTTTACGGACGGAACATCCACTACTCCTGAGGCCGCGGAAACTTATGCCCGGAATGAAACAAAAATCATACATCGCCAGGAATCCGGCGCTCCTGAAAAAGGGAACGCCGTTCATCGAGGTCAAGCTGAACTATCCGCTCAAGCGGCTCTTTCAGCGGTCCTTCATCTATGTCGCGTTGCTGATCGGCGCCGTCAGCATGATCGCCCCTTTCCTCTGGATGCTTTCGACCTCGCTCAAGAATCCGAACGATGTGCTGGCCTTCGACAAGGTGTGGTGGAAGGAATGGCTCCCCATGAGCTTCGTCTGGCAGAATTACGTGAAGGTCTGGCAGATGAAGACCGTGCCGTTCGCGATGTTCTACCTGAACTCGCTTTTTGTGAGCATCTGCATCACGGTTGGCCAGGTGGCGACGAGTGCGATGGCGGCCTACGCGTTCGCGCGGCTGAGTTTTCCCGGGCGCGACAAACTGTTCTTCGGTTATCTCGCGACGATGATGATCCCCGGGACGGTGACGATGATCCCCGTGTTCATCCTGCTGAGGTACCTCGGCTGGATTGACACGTACAAGGCGCTGATCCTTCCGGGTATTTTTTCGGCGTACGGAACATTCATGCTCCGCCAGTTCTTCCTGACGCTGCCGAAGGACCTCGAGGACGCAGCGAAGATCGACGGTTGCAACTATTTCAGGATCTTCTGGCACATCATCATCCCGCTCTCGAAGCCCGCGCTCGCGACGCTGACGACCTTCACGTTCATGGGGTCCTGGACGACGCTGATGTGGCCCCTGATCGTCGTGAACACGCACACGAAATACACCCTGCCGGTCGGACTGGCCTACCTGCAGGGGGTCCACAACACGGACTGGACGCTCCTGATGGCGGGCTCGATGATGATGATCCTGCCGATCCTCGTGGTGTTCCTGTTCAATCAACGGTTCTTCGTCGAGGGCATCAAGCTGACGGGGATCAAGGGCTGAGCCATGGATGCGGTCGTACTGGCGGCGGGAAAAGGGACGCGGATGCGGACAGAGCTTCCCAAGGTGCTGCATACGGCCTTCGGGAAACCGGTGTTGGGATATGTGCTGGACACGCTGGCGGCGGCCGGAATCCGGAAGCCGCTTGTGGTGGTCGGATACAAGGCCGGCCTTGTCAAAAGCTTCCTGAAAAACTATGATGCGCGGCCCGTCCTGCAGACCGAGCAGAAGGGGACCGGACACGCGGTGATGATGACGCGTTCCCTTTTGAAGGGTTCGAAGGGCCCCGTGCTCATCTGGCCGGGGGATATGCCGCTGGTCGAGACCGGGACGATCGAAAGGTTCGTCGCGGCGAACGCACGGAGCCGGGCCCACGCGAGCGTGCTGAGTTCCGTCGTGGAATGCCCGAAGGGTTACGGACGGATCGTCCGCGAGGACGGGAAGTTCGTCGCGATCCGCGAGGAGTTGGACGCTACGGACAGGGAACGGTCCCTTCGCGAGGTTAACACGGGGATTTACCTTTTCGACCGGGAGCTCCTTTTCAGGGCCCTCGCGCGGATCGGCAGTAATAACAGGAAGAACGAATACTATCTTACGGACACGATCGAAGTCCTCCGCGAGGAAGGCTGCAAGGTGGAGGCGTTCCCGTTCGCCGCGGCGGCGGAAGGGACGGGGATCAACTCCCAGAAGGACCTGGCGACGGTAACGGAAAGGATCAATCAGCGCGAGATCGAACGCCACATGGAACGCGGCGTGACCTTCGTTTCCCCGGCCCGGACGTTCGTGGCGCCGGGGGTCGTGATCGGCGCGGGGACCGTCGTTAATCCGTGGTGCTGGGTCGAGACCGGCGTGACGATCGGAAAAAACTGCAAGATCGGTCCGTTCGCGAAGTTCCGCCCGGGCACGAAGGTCGGGGACGGTTCCGAGATCGGCAGTTTCGTCGAGGTAAACCGCTCGACGGTCGGCAAGGGCGTGTGCGCGAAACATCTGTCGTATCTCGGCGACGCGGTTATCGGCGACGGTGTGAACATCGGGGCCGGTGCGATCACGGCCAACTATGACGGAAAGAACAAACATGTCACGAAGATCGGGAAGAACGCGCTGATCGGCTCGAATACCGTTCTCGTGGCGCCCCTGGTTGTTCCCGAGCGGGTAAAGACCGGCGCCGGGGCCGTCGTGACACGGGGCACACGCATGAAAAAAGGTGGGGTCGTGGTCGGGATCCCCGCGAGGCAGATCTCAAAAAAGAAAAGGTGATGACTTTATGACGAAGATCAGAGTACACAAAAAGAACAACGGTTCCATGGTCCTCATCGGGGGAAGCTCCAACCCCGCGCTGACGGCCGAGATCGCGAAGCTCCTCGGGATTCCCGTGGGCGATGTGGTGATCGGAAGGTTCCCGGAAGGCGAGATCCAGGTCCAGATTCGCGACAATATCCGCGGCAAGGATGTCTTTATCGTGCAGCCGACCTGCACCCCTCCGAACGAGAGTCTGATGGAGCTTCTGATCCTGATCGACGCCGCGCGCCGCGCGTCCGCGAAGCGCATTACGGCGGTGCTGCCGTTCTTCGGTTACGCCCGCCAGGACCGCAAGGACCGGCCCCGCGTTCCGATCACGGCGAAGCTGGTCGCGAACCTGATCGTGAGCGCCGGCGCGAATCGCGTCCTCACGGTCGATCTCCATGCCGGACAGATCCAGGGCTTCTTCGATATCCCTGTCGATCACCTTTATTCGATCGCCGTGCTCGGCAACTACTTCAAGAAAAAGAAGCTGAAGAACCTCGTGGTCGTGTCACCCGACGTCGGCGGCATCAAGATGGCCCGCGGTTATGCGAAGCTTTTCGGCTGCGACCTCGCGATCGTGGACAAACGCCGCGAAGGCGCCGCGACGACGCATGTCATGCACATCATCGGTTCCGTGACGGGCAAGAACGTCGTCCTGATCGATGACCTGATTTCGACCGGCGGTTCGATCGTGGAGGCCGCGAAGGCGCTGAAGGCGCGCGGGGTCAAGGATATCTACGCGTGCATCGTGCATCCCGTGCTCGCGGGAAGCGCCGTGGAGAAGATCAGGAACTCCCCGATCAAGGAACTGATCGTGACGAACAGCATCCCTCTCTCTGAAGAGAAGAGGATTCCGAAGATCAAGCAGCTTTCGATCGCCCCGCTTCTCGCGGACGCGATCTGGAGAATCCATAACGACGTTTCGATCAGCACGCTTTTTTTCAACAGTTCTCTCGGCGTCGAGGCCTGAGCGGGGCCCCGATAGCGGAGTTTGACCGTTTTAGACCCTAAAAACAAACCACCGGCAGAGGCAGCGAAGTCTTCGCCGGTTCAAGGAGGATCCATCCATGCAAACGTATGAACTGAAAGTTACCGTCCGTCAGGTCGAGGGCAGCCGGAAGGCGCGTAGCGTCCGCCGCAACGAAATGATCCCGGCCATTGTCTACGGCCACGGCATGAAGCCGCTCGCGCTGGAGCTTCCGGAACGCGAGTTCCTGAAGGCGATCCGTACCAAGGCGGGCGAGAACGTCATGATCTCGCTTAAGGTCGAGGGTGTCCAGCTCAAGGAATCGATCTGCCTGATCAAGGACATGCAGCGCAATCCCATGACCGAAAAGATCGACCACGTCGATCTGATGGTTATTTCGATGACCGAGAAGATCACGGTCAAGGTGCCGGTCGTCGTGGTCCACGCGGACCTCGCTCCCGGCGTCAAGGAAGGCGGCGTGCTCGATGTGGTCCACCATGAAGTCGAGGTCGAGTGTTTGCCGACGCAGATTCCGGAGAAGATCGAGATCGACGCGAAAGAAATGAAGATCAATGACGCGATCCACGTCAGCGCGCTCGCGCTCGCCGAAGGCGTCGAATGTCTCCTGTCTCCCGACGATGTCGTCGTGACCGTTCATCCTCCCCGCGAGGAAGAGGTCGCGCAACCGGCGGAAGAAGCCGCGACGCAGCCGGAAGTCATCGAAAAGGGCAAGAAGCCTGCGGAGGGCGAGGAAGGCGCCGCTCCCGCGGCGAAACCCGGCGCGGCCCCGGCAAAATAAGGAAAGTCCCGGAGACCGGCGGACGCCTTGCGCGTTCGCCGGTCTTTTTCCTGTCTATGAAACTTATCGTCGGCCTCGGCAACCCCGGAACCTCCTATGCGGGAACGCGGCACAATATCGGACGCCGTTTGATCGAGCATATCGCTGCCCGGGAAGGCGGGTCTTTCGCGAGGAAACCTTCCCTGAGGGCCTGCGCCGCCGAAGTTTCCTGGGACTGCGAACCCGTTGTGATCGCCTATCCCGAAAGTTATATGAACCTCTCGGGTGGTCCGGTGAAATTGCTTGCGGAGCATTTCGGGGTGCGGGACTATAAAAATCTTTTGATCGTGGTAGACGATATCGCGCTTCCGTTCGGGCGGTTCCGTCTGAGAGGGGACGGCAGCCCCGGTGGCCATAATGGCCTCGCGTCCATCGAGGACACTCTCCGGAGCGCCGCCTACGCGCGATTGAGGGTTGGGATCGGCGTTCGGCGCGAGGACGACCCGAACCGCTCCGCAGGGGCGGACGAACCTCTCCGTAACTATGTCCTGGCCGCATTCAGTCGCGCGGAGGAAAAAGAGATTCCCGGGCTCCTCGAACAGGGGGCCGAGGCCTGCCGGCGATGGGCCGTCGAGCCGTTCGCGAAGGCAGCCCACTGGGTCAATTCGACAAAATTGTAGGTTATCTTTTGTTGCGGAACAGAGGGCTTTATGTTACATTGTCACTCCTTTCAGGGCCTTCTGGAGGTTCCCAGCTGATTTGCCGCACGGAACGCCTTAGCTAAGGTAACCGATCGTCTACAGGAATAAGAGGAGTCAAGAATGAGAAAGTATGAGGGTTTGTTTATTTTTCCGACGGAAGCCACCGGGGAGACCCATAAGGACGGCTCTGCGGAAGTGGCCAGGTGGATTGAAAAGTTCCAGGGGAGGGTCCTCCAGAAGACCGATCTTGGAAAGAAAACCATCGGTCATCCCGTCGGGAAGCACAAGGACGGGAAGGTGTTGGTGGTCCAGTTCGAGATGGACCCCGCGAAGATGCAGGATTTCCACAAGGAACTCGAATTCCAGGAAAACCTCCTGAAGTACATGATCACGGTCCCCGACGAAAGGAAGGCCAAAACGCCTGTCGCGGCGGCCCCGGTCGCGCAACCGGTCACTCCCCAAACCTGAACACCTGAGGTGATGTGATGGCGGCAAATCTGAACAAGGTCATGCTGATCGGGAATCTTACCCGTGACCCGGAACTCCGGTATCTTCCTTCCGGGCAGGCCGTGGCCACCTTCACGATCGCCTGCGGGCGGACCTATATGGCCAGGACCGGCGAAAAGAAGGAAGAGGTCAGTTTCATTCGCATCGTGGTCTGGGCGCGGCTGGCCGAGATCTGCAACGAATACCTGAAAAAAGGCCGCCCCGTTTTCGTGGAAGGCAGGATTCAGACCCGTAGTTGGGACGGCCCGGACGGGAGCAAGCGGTATTCAACGGAAGTGGTTGCTGACAACATCCAGTTTCTCGGTTCCAAGCCGGGAGGCAAGAGCGAGAGCGCGGATGTGCCGACGATGGACATCGACAACACTATTTTTGAAGCACCGGAAGGTTCGGGCTCTTCCAGGAAGGGTGGGCCTTCGGTGTCGCAGGATGAACTTAAACCGGATGAAGATATCCCCTTTTAACCAAGTGTGAGCCATGGAAAGAAAACCCGAAGGAAAATTCGAAAAGAAACCTTTCAAGAAACCGATGAGGAAATCCGGCCGCGACGGTGATCGCCGGGGCCCCGGGGGTCTGAGAATGGTGCGCAAGCGTGTGCGCCGCGTCCTGCCTCCCCTCGATTACAAGGATACCGACGCGCTTTCGAAGTATCTCACGGAAAAAGGCAAGATCCTGCCTCGCAGGATCACCCGGCTCAACGCCAAGGACCAGCGGACGCTGAAGCGGCTTATCAAGCGTGCCCGGCACGCGGGCCTGATCTCTTTCCAGGCCATTTAACGAGGTGATGTGACATGGAACTTTTGCTTATCAAGGATGTCCCTGAAGTCGGTAAAAAAGGCGATGTGGTGAGGGTTCGCGACGGTTTTGGCCGCAACTTCCTCCTGCCCCGCAACCTGGCGATCCTCGCGACGCGCAAGAACCAGGATTTCTTCGCGGACCAGAAGGCCCGCAGTGAAATACGCAAGGCGAAGGAAAAGGCCGCGGCTGAAAAAAAGGCCAGGGAGCTGGCCGACCTCAAGATCGCGATCGAGGTCAAGGCCGGGGAAGGCAACAAACTTTACGGTTCGGTCGGCCCCGACGAAATCCGCCAGGCGTTGAGCGCGAAGGGTTATGAGTTCGACAAGAAGCAGGTTCGCCTGAAGGAGCATCTCAAGAGCCTGGGAACCCACCAGGTGGACCTGGAAATCTACCCGCAGGTCAAGACACGCCTGGCTGTCGAGCTGGTCCGTCAGCCGTAATCCCGAAGTTTTAAACGAGGTCTTTGTGGCGAATCCCGAGACAACGGTCAAGCTTTACGAGAAGATCCCGCCTCAGAACCGTGAAGCCGAAATGAGCGTGCTCGGCGCCATGTTCTTCGACGAGACCGCTCTCATCAAGGCCATCGAGGTCCTCCGCCCGGCCTATTTTTACGACCTGCGCCATCAGAATCTCTTCCAGGTCGTCGCGGATCTTTTCGAAAAGAACCAGCCCGTGGACCTCATCACCGTTTCTGAAGAGTTGCGCAAACGCAAGCAGCTCGATGACATCGGCGGCATCAGCTATCTGACGCAACTTTCGACCTCCGTGCCGACCTCGGCGAACGTCGAGTATTACGCCCGGATCGTCAAGGAAAAGGCTCTCCTCCGCCAGCTCATCCATTCCGCCACGCAGATCGTTCAAAACAGCCTCGAGTCCGACTCGAACGCGAAGGAGATGATCGACACGGCGGAAAAGATGATCTTCGATATCGGTCAATCGCAGGTCGAAGGCAGGTCGGTCCAGATCAAGGATATCATCCACGAGAACATGGAAACGATCGACCGGCTCTTCCAGAAAAAAGAATATGTGACCGGTCTCGCGACGGGGTTCCATGAGTTCGATACGATGACCGCCGGCCTTCAGCCATCGGATCTCATCATTGTTGCCGGGCGTCCCTCGATGGGGAAATCGGCGTTCGCGACCGCGATCGTCGAGCACGCCGGCATCAACATGAAAAAGCCGGTCGTGATCTTCTCGCTCGAAATGAGCAAGGAGCAGCTCGTTCAGAGGATGCTCTGCTCCCGCGCCCGCGTGGACGCTCAAAAGGTCAGGACGGGGTACCTCTCGCACCAGGACTGGCCGAAACTGACGGCCGCCGCCGGAAAGCTTTCCGAAGCGCCCATCTTCATTGATGATTCCCCCGCCCAGACCGTGCTTGAAATCCGGGCCAAGGCGCGCCGTCTCAAGATGAAGCATGACATCCAGTTGATCGTGATCGACTATTTGCAGCTGATGCAGGGCGTTCGTTCCGTCGAAAGCCGCCAGCAGGAGATCTCGGAAATCTCCCGGTCCCTCAAGGCGCTCGCGCGTGAAATCCGGGTGCCTGTCATCGCGGTCAGTCAGCTGTCGCGTGCCGTCGAACAGCGAACGGGCAACCGTCCCCAGCTTTCGGACCTCCGCGAGTCGGGCGCGATCGAACAGGATGCTGATCTTGTTGTTTTTCTCTTCAGAGAGGAATATTATGCTCCTTCCGAAGAGAACAAGAACAAGGCCGAGGCGATCATTGCCAAGCAGCGTAACGGGCCGGTGGGCTCTGTGCCGCTTGTGTTTATCAAGGAATGGACCCGGTTTGATAACCCGGAACTCTACCGTACCAACGAAGGAGCCCAATGAAGAAGTTTTTGAGCGTGTTGTTGGCGATCTGTTTATTCGCGACCGGTGTCCCGTCTGTTTTCGCGGAGGACGCCGCGCAGACCGGGCAGAGTCAGAAAAAGATCGCCTCGGTCGAGGTTCGCGGTAACAAGATCGTCAGTACCGCGACTATCCTCAGCAAGATCCAGTCCCAGCAGGGGGCACCCCTCCGCCAGCAACAGACCAACGAGGATATCAAACGCCTTTACGACACGGGTTTCTTCCAGGATGTTCGTTTTGATGTGGAGGAAATCTCCGAAGGTTACAAGCTGATCGTCCGGGTGGATGAAAAGCCCATCATCCGTCAGATCCAGATTCAGGGAAATACCGTTTTCAAGGAGGACAAGATCCGGAAGACGCTCGGCGTGATGGAAGGACAAATCCTTGACCGCAAGGCCCTGAAGAAAGGGGAAGAAGAGGTCCGCCAGCTTTACGGGAACAAGGGGTACCGTTTTATCGATATCCAGACGGACGTTTCCACCGATGCCCAGACGAAAGAATCGATCGTCACGATGAAGATCTTCGAGGGCAAGAAGTTCAAGATCAAGGAAATCCGCTTCGAGGGCAACCAGTCCTTCCAGGCGAAACAGCTCTCCAAGCTCATGAAAACCAAGGCCCAGTGGTGGTTCCTCTTCGGGACGTTCAAGGAAGAGGTCTTCGAAAAGGACATCGAGCGCATCAGCTTCTATTATCAGAAGGAAGGTTATCTGGACGTGAAGGTGGTCCCGGAATTTGAGTACCTGAAAGACCAGAACCAGATCAAGATTCTCATCAGGGTCGAGGAAGGACAGCATTATGTGACCGGGGAAGTGAAGTTCAAGGGCAACACGCTGTTCCCCGAGTCCGAGCTCTGGCAGTCACTTGAAATGCTCCCCGGCCTGACCTACTCGCAATTCTATGTTTCGCAGGACATGGAAAGCATCCGGAACTTTTACGCGTCGGAAGGGTATATCGAAGCCCGTGTCGCGCCCGACGTGAACCTGAACAAGGAGACCGGCAAGGTCGACGTCGTCTACGAGATCACGGAAGGGGAGCTTTTCTTCGTCGAGAAGATCCAGATCCGGGGCAACACCAAGACCCGCGACAAGGTGATCCGCCGCGAGCTCAGGATCCGCCCGGGCGGGCGTTTTGACGGGAAAAAGATCGAAAAGTCCAAGCAACGTCTCGAAAACCTCGGCTATTTCGAGGGAATCACGTATGACACCGAACCGTCGGATACCGCCACGAATCGCCGGGACCTGATTTTCCGCGTCAAGGAGAAGAGGACCGGCGAGCTCTCGTTCGGCGGCGGCGTCAGCTCGATCGACACATTCATGGGGTTCGCCGAGATTTCGCAGAGGAACTTCGATCTCTTTAACTGGCCGCGCTTCACGGGCGGCGGGCAGACGCTCGCGCTTCGCGGGCAGATCGGCACGATCAACCAGCAGTACGATTTCAATTTTGTCGAACCGTACCTTTTTGACAAGCCGGTCACGATGGATTTCAACACCTACTACACGGTTCGCGACGATTACAACGTGGACTTCAAGGAAAAACGCCTCGGTTTCAGCGACATCTTCTCGCGGCTTTTCAAGGATGTGTTCCGCGTCGGCGGCGGCTATGTCCTCGAGCGCGTCAACCTGACGGATGTGGCCGGCGATGCCCCGAAGGATGTGACGGATTTTGAAGGCGTGAACTGGCTTTCCCGCATCCGGGCCTTCACGAGTTTTGATAACCGCGATAACGTTTTCAATCCCACGAAGGGTCGCACCATCAATTTCGGCGGAGACATGGTGGGGGGCTTCCTCGGCGGCGACCAGGATTATTACATCCTCCGCGCGGCGTATACGGAATATCTGAGCTTCAGGAAGAAGCACATGATCGAGTTCCAGGCGCGCGTTTCCACGGCCCAGGAATTCGGCAGTTCGCCGTCTGTGCCGGTCTTTGACCGGTTTTACGCCGGCGGCCTCGGCACGATTCGCGGTTACGGCTATCGCCGCGTCAGCCCCAAGGATAACGACAACCCGGTCGGCGGCCAGACGCTGGGGATCGTCAATATCGATTACAGCTTTCCGGTCCCGAAACTGGACATGTTCCGGGGTGTGGTCTTCGTGGACACTGGTTTCGTGAACCCCGATGCGTATGATTTCGGATTCGGCGATGTCGTGGTCAGCGTCGGCCCAGGTATCAAGGTCAAGACGCCGATCGGACCCCTGGCCTTCTATTACGGTTTCCCGCTGGTAAACAAGGATACCGAGAACGAGAACGGTCGTTTCGAGTTCAGCCTTAGCCGAAGCTTCTAAGATCCCGCGGCAGACGGTCCGGACACCGTCCCGCGGTGCGGTACGCGCTTTCCGGCATGACCGCTTGTCCTGTCCGGACAATCAGTGGCAATGATAAACTTACCAGGAGGAAAAAATGAAAAAGATTTTCTGTGCGTTCGTGATCCTGACGGCGATGTTCGCGGCGATGGCGGCCCCGGCGTTTGCCGCCGAAATGAAGCTCGCTTATGTGGATATGGAAGAGGTCTTTGACGGATACCAGAAGACCAAGGACCAGGATCTGGTCCTGAAGACGGCCGGCGAAGCCAAGGAAAAAGAACGGAACGACATGATGGCGAGCCTCCGTTCGATGGAAGACGAGATCGCTCTCCTGTCCGCGGATGCCCGCGCCAAGAAGCAGGAGCAACTGATCGAGAAAAAACGTCAGCTCGAGGACTTCGACCGCAATGTCCGCCAGCAGCTTGCCGAACAGCGCAACAAGATGATCCGGGAGATCATCACGGAGATCGAAGAGGCGGTCCAGGTGGTCGGTCAGCGCGGCGGTTATGACATGGTGTTCAACAGGCGCATGCTTAATTACCAGAAGAAAGAGTACGACATCACGGCCCAGATTTCGGCTGAACTCGCGAAGAAATATAAAAAGGCCTGATCGCAGTCCATGAAGCAGAGAACGCTCAAAAGCAGTTTTGGCTTCGAGGGGATCGGTCTCCACACGGGACGGAAGGTCACGGTCAAGGTCAACCCCGCGCCGGCCAACAGCGGAATCCTTTTTTCGCGCGTGGATCTTGACCCCGCGCTGAAGGTCCGGGCTTCCCACGAGAACGTCCGTTCCGACGAAATGCGCCAGACGGCGCTCGTGGTCGGCACCGGGCTTGTCCGGACCATCGAACATCTGATGTCGGCTTTCCATGCCCTCGGCGTTGATAACGCGTGGATCGAGATCGACGGGGAAGAGGTTCCCGGCATGGACGGCAGCGCGCAGGAATTTACGCGGTTGATTCTGGACGCCGGATTTGAAGAGCAAAACGCCGAACGGAACTTCCTCGAGATCAAGGAGCCTGTTTTTGTGGACCACGGCGATCAGTCGATCATGATCGTGCCGGCTCCCGACCTTCAGGTTTCCTACACGCTGAGCTATCACGACGCGGACCTGGAAGACCAGTATATGACGGTCACCATCCTTCCCGAGATCTACGAGCGCGAACTCGCGCCGGCGAGGACCTTCTGCCTGAAAAAGGAGGCCGAACAGCTTCTCGCGATGGGTTTCGGGAAAGGGGCGAACCCTTCAAACACGCTGATCTTTGAACGTAACCGGCCGGTCCAGAATGAACTGCGCTTCGCGAACGAGGCTTGCCGGCACAAGATCGTGGACATCCTCGGCGATCTTTTCCTGAGCGGTAAATTTATCCGGGGGCATGTGATCGCCCAGAGGACCGGACATTCCCTGAACCTTGAACTTGTGAGGAAATTAGCCATGACTCTTGATCCCAACGCGGATTTGATGTCCAAGAAAACCCTGACGGTCGAGGAGATCCAGAAGATCATTCCGCACCGCTACCCGTTCCTCTTTGTCGACCGGATCGAGAATTTCGAGCCCGGGCTTCGCGCGACGGGCTGGAAACAGGTCACGATGAACGATTATTTCTTCCAGGGGCATTTCCCGGGACATCCCGTGATGCCGGGCGTCCTGATCGTTGAAGCGATGGCGCAGGTTGGTGGCGTAATCATGCTGGGGGAACCCGAGAACCGCGGGAAGATTGCCTATTTCATGAGCGTGGACCAGGTGAAATGGCGCAGTCCCGTCAAACCGGGCGATTCGCTTCGCATGGAAGTCGAAGTGCTTAAAAAACGGTCCAAATTCGGGCAATGCTCGGGGAAGGCCTACGTGGGGGACCAGCTGGTATGCGAAGCCGACGTGAAGTTCGCCGTGGTGGATGCGTGATGATGTCCTCACAGGCGATCGTCCACCCGACCGCGATCGTTCATCCTGACGCGGTCCTGGGCGAAGGGGTCGAGGTCGGGCCCTGGGCCATCATCGAGGGCACGGTCAGGATCGGTGCGCGGACCAGAGTGGGCCCGCGCGTGACGATCGAAGGCAACACGACGATCGGCGAGGACAACGAGATCTTCACCGGCGCCGTCGTCGGCAGCCGGACCCAGGATAAAAAGTTCGCGGGCGGGAAGACCTACCTCCGCATCGGCGACCGGAACAGGATCCGGGAGTACGTGACAATCAATCCCGGGACGCTGGACGGGACCGAGACCGTGATCGGGAACGACAATCTCCTGATGGCCTACGCGCATGTCGCGCACGACTGCGTCATTCATAGCGGTTGCACGCTCGCCAATAACGGCACCCTTGCCGGGCATGTCATTGTGGAAGACAAGGCGATCATCGGCGGCCTTTCCGCCGTGCATCAGTTTGTCCGCATCGGGTCGCTTTCGATTACCGGCGGTTGCTCCAAGGTGGTCCAGGACATCCCGCCTTTCATGATGGTGGACGGGCATCCGGCCAAGGCGTTTGGCCTCAATTCCGTGGGGCTCGACCGGGCGGGATTTTCGGCGAAAGACAAATCCGACCTCAAGAAAGCCTTCAAGATCATCTTCAAGTCAGGCCTTATCCTTAAGAACGCCGTCAAAGAGATCCGCGCGCGGGTTCCCGGGAGCGCCGTGATCGATACTCTTGTGGCATTCCTCGAGAAATCCGAACGCGGAATCTGCGGTTAACTCGCCGGAGTGCGATTTGCCCTGCGCCTCTTTTGCGGTAAAGATCATTGATTCTGTAACCGGTCCAACCGGGATATCAGACGGGGTAAAAACATGAAAACCATGGGCATTATCGCGGGCAACGGGCGTTTTCCCATCCTGGTGGCCGAGGAGGCGCGCAAGGCCGGCTACCGCGTCGTGACCTGCGGGATCGAACAGGAAGCCGAACCCGCTCTCGAGAAACTCTCCGACGCCTTTCGCTGGGTCAAGGTTGGGGAGCTCGGAAAGCTTTCCCGTTTCCTGAAGGATGAGCAGGTCCACGAGGCCGTTATGGCCGGCAAGATCGAGAAAGTCCGTTTCTTCAGGGAGAATGTCCGGCTTGACTTTGACATGATGAAGGTCCTCATGAAGCTCAAGGACTACAAGGACGACTCCCTTCTCAGCGGGATCGCGCGATACCTGTTCGACAAGGGTATTACCCTCCAGGACTCGACCTGCCTCCTCAAGCAGTATATGCCCGGTCCGGGCCCTCTCGGAAAACTGAAGCCGTCCCGGAAAGCTCTCGAGAACATCCGGTTCGGGTTCGCCGTGGCCAAACAGATCGCGGGGGCCGATATCGGGCAGACCGTGGTCGTCAAAAAAAAGGTTGTGCTCGCGATCGAGGCGATTGAGGGAACCGATGAGGCGATCCTCCGGGGATCCGAACTCGGCCGGGGCGGCATCATTGTCGTGAAGGTCGAGAAACCCGATCAGGATGCGCGGTTTGACGTCCCCGCGGTCGGGCTGACGACCCTCGAGGGTCTCATGGCTGCGAAGGCGGAAGCCTTTGCCTTCGAGGCGTACAAGACCCTTTTCATCGGGATGGACATCTTTGTGGAAAAGGCGAACCGCGCGGGCATTGCGCTCTACGGGATTTCCAGTGACGGCTAAAGAGATTCCGGGCGGGCCCGAACCTCTTTCGGGTCCCAGGCATGAAGCGCTCGAACTCCGTACGCTCTATGAGATTTCCCGGCAGATGAACGCTCCGTGCCCGCTGGAAGAGTGCATGCGCCGGGTCCTCGGGATCCTGCACGAAAAGATGGGGATGCGACGCGGCATGTTGACGTTGATCGATGCCGGAGGCGAGCAGCCCGGGATCGAGATCGCCCATGGCCTCGACGATCAGACGATCGAACGCGATTGTTGCCGCGTCGGCGAAGGGATCACCGGCAAGGTCGTGGAGACAGGGGAGCCCATCGCGGTGCCGGATAGCGGCGAAGAGCCTTTCTTTCTCAACCGGCCCGGTGTGCGCGGGCGCGATCTCAGGAAAAGCGGGATCGCTTTCATCTGCGTGCCGGTCAAGATCGGGCAAACGGTCATCGGCGCGCTCAGCGTGGACCGGCTCTTCGATGTGAAGGTTTCCCTCGACGAGGATATCCGTCTTCTCACGCTGATTAGCTCCCTCATCGCGCAGGCCGTTTCAGCTTACCAGATCCGCGAACGGGAAAAGGCCTCCCTTCGCTCCGAGAACCTCGAGCTCAAGCGGGAGCTGGCCCGGAAATTCCATCCCGGCAACATCATCGGCGAAAGCAAACGCATGAAGGATGTTTATGTCGCGATCGACATGGTGAGCCGGACCCGTTCGACCGTGCTGCTTTGCGGGGAAACAGGTACGGGAAAAGAACTTGTGGCCCATGCGATCCATTACGCGAGCCTGCGCTCCAAGGGGCCTTTCGTCAAGGTCTCCTGCGCGGCCCTGCCGGAAAAGCTTCTCGAGAACGAACTTTTTGGCTACGAAAAAGGCGCAATCCCGGGCGCGGCGGGCAGCAAACCCGGGCGATTCGGGATGGCGGATGGCGGGACGCTTTTTTTGGATGAGATCGGAGATATCCCCGCGGGCATGCAGGGGAAGCTTCTCCGGGTCCTCCGGGAAAAGGAGTTTGAGCGGGTGGGCGGCACAAAGACCTTCAAGGTGGATATCCGTCTGATCGCGGCGACCAAGCGTGACCTGGAAGCGGCCGTCCGGGAGGGGAAGTTTCGGGAAGACCTCTATTACCGGTTGAATGTCGTGCCGATCCTCCTGCCGCCCCTGAGGGACCGCCGGGAGGACATCCCGCAGCTCGTTACGCATTTCCTGAAGAAGTCGGCCATGGAGAACAACAAGCCGGTCAAGTATATCTCCGACGCGGCCATGAACTATCTGATGGACTATTCATGGCCGGGAAATGTCCGTGAGCTCGAAAGCGTGATCGAACAGGCCGTTATCCTTTGCAAGACCGATACGATTGAGGAAGGTCTTTTTCCGATCCCGGGCCGGAAGAACCACCCCGCCGTGATCGATCTGAAGACCATGGCCCGCGGGGAGCCCCCGGCAGTCTCGGAGGATATCCCGCCCGGAGGCCTGTTGGCGGCGGTCGAAGGCCTTGAGAAAAGAATAATCCAGGCGGCCCTCCGGAAGACGGAAGGGAACCAGCGCCGAGCCGCCAAGATGCTCGGGGTCACTGAGCGGATCCTCGGTTACAAGATCAAGAACTACAACCTCAAATAAGTCTACAAAATTGTAGAGTTCGTTTTATCGATATTTTTATTTGTACAAATTTGTAGACATTCTCACGCCGATACTCTATCCTTATTTCAACAGGATTCCGGGGGGGGGAGCACAATCATTGCCTTTATCCATTCGGATGTCGTCACGAACTTTTGTTTTTTTCGATGCTTTTCCGGGAAGGGGTAACCTGGTGACCCGGTTCAAAACAGGGAGAGATCAATGCGCAAGCCTATCGATGTGACGGAGATTTTCGGAAGTAACGTTTTCAATGACCAGATTATGAAAGAAAGGCTGCCCAAGGACACGTACCGGGCCCTGAAGCGGACGATCCAGGAAGGACTTCCGCTTTCTCTGGATGTCGCGAATGTCGTCGCGAGCGCCATGAGGGACTGGGCGATCGAAAAAGGCGCAACCCACTACACGCACTGGTTCCAGCCGCTCACGGGCCGCACCGCGGAAAAACACGATTCTTTCATCTCTCCTACGGATGACGGCAGCGTAATCATGGAGTTCTCCGGCAAGCAGCTTACGCAGGGGGAACCGGACGCCTCCTCATTCCCGAGCGGCGGTCTCCGCTCTACCTTCGAGGCGCGCGGTTACACGGCCTGGGATTGTACGTCACCCGCGTTCCTGAAGACGGACGCTTCCGGAAATGTGACGCTTTGCATCCCGACGGCGTTCTGTTCCTATACGAGCGAGGCGCTGGACGAGAAGACCCCGTTGCTCCGTTCCATGGAGGCTGTTTCCAAGCAGGCCATCCGGGTGGTGAAGGCTCTCGGCAACAAGACCTCGAAACGGGTGACTTCAACCGTCGGTCCCGAGCAGGAATACTTCCTGATCGACAAGACCTACTACGACAAGCGCCTCGATCTGATCGTCTCCGGCCGTACGCTTTTCGGAGCCCCGGCCCCGAAAGGGCAGGAACTTGAAGACCAGTATTTCGGAGCGATCAAGGATCGTATTGCCGCCTTTATGCGGGACCTGGACGTCGAACTCTGGAAGATGGGGATCTCCTCCAAGACAAAGCACAACGAGGTCGCGCCCGCGCAGTTCGAAATGGCGCCGATCTTTTCGACGGCCAATATCGCGGCGGATCACAACCAGCTTGTGATGGAGACCATGCAGAAGGTGGCGCTCCGCCACGGGCTCGTTTGCCTCCTGCACGAGAAACCGTTCGCGGGCATGAACGGCTCCGGCAAACACAACAACTGGTCCCTTTCGACCGATGACGGCATCAATCTGTTTGAACCCGGGAGGACCCCCGCGGAGAACCAGCAGTTCCTGATCTTCATCAGCGCGGTGATCATGGCCGTCGACCGTCACGCCGGGAAACTGCGCGCCAGCTGCGGGAACCCCGGCAACGATCGTCGTCTCGGCACGAACGAAGCGCCTCCGACGATCATTTCGATCTTCATGGGCGAAGAGTTCACCGAGATTCTCCGGGGCATCGCCCAGGGGAAAAAGGTTGTGAACCGCGGGCAGAATTTCCTGCAGGTCGGCGTCGATTCCCTGCCGCAGTTGCCGAAGGACAACACCGACCGGAACCGCACGTCGCCTTTCGCCTTTACGGGCAATAAATTCGAATTCCGCATGGTGGGTTCTTCGGCGTCGATCTCGGGACCGAACACCGTGATCAATACGATTGTGGCGGACGCCCTCGCCGAGATCGCGACCCGTCTCGAAAAAGCGGGGAAGGGGAAGTTGAACAGGGAAGCGGCCGCGATCGTCCGGGACGCGATGAAAAAACACGGCCGGGTCATTTTCAACGGTAACAATTATTCGGACGCGTGGATCGCGGAGGCCAGGAAACGAGGTCTCCCTAACGTCCGGACGGGTGTCAACGCGTTCGCGGCGATGGCTTCGCCGGAAGCCGTGAAGTTGTTCGAAAAACACAAGGTGCTATCGGGGGGCGAGCTCCACGCGCGCCACGAGATCTATCTTGATGGGTACGTGAAACACGTGAATATCGAGGCCCAGGCCTCGGTCCAGATGGCGAAGAAACTTTATATCCCGTCCGTGATCAAGTTCACGGACTGCTTGGCGGGCACCATCGGCCGGCTCAGAGCCGTGACGGCTTCCGCCAGGGTCCAGAAGGAACTTCTCGCAAGCGTGACCGAGCTTCTCGAATCCGCGAACGACAAACTCGCGACGCTCGAAACTGCGATCGTGAAAGCGCATCATATCGAGGGGCTTGAGGCGAGGGCATTTGCTTTTCGCGACAAGGTCGTGACCGCCATGAACGCGCTCCGCAAGGATATCGACGCCCTGGAGAACATCGTCCCCTCGGAACTCTGGCCGGTGCCGGGGTACGCGGACATGCTCTTTAAACTGTAATCCGGGAAAAATCCCTGGTTCAAAAGAAAAGTTGCCTGACTCCGTTGGCAAATGATAAATTACTCCGTCATGAGCCTCATGGGAGGCGGAAGGCGTTTCAGGAACGTTTTCGGGATGTCTTCCGGGTTGCGGGATGCTTTTAAACGGATATTTTTGTCGAGGGAAAACACGATGACTTTACCGGTCTCTGGCGGGGCGAGGAACACATTGAAGAGCCTTGCCGTTATGTTCGTTCTCCTGACGAGCTCGACGGTCCTGCAGGCCACGGAGATCGAAAGGGAAGGGACGATGTGCCGCAAGCTCCAGCGCGGTTTCCTGAACGTCGCGCTTTCCCCGATCGAGCTTTCCAATGAACTCGCCAAAGAAAAACTGACCAACACCCTTCCCCCGAGCTGGTTCGCGGGACTCGGCCGCGGAGCGTGGTTCACGTTGGGGCGGGCCCTGACGGGCGTGTATGAAATGGTGACCTTCCCGATCCCTTACCCGGCGAATTACCGGCCCATTCTCAAGCCCGAATTCGCGTGGCAGCATTTACCATCCGCGGATGAGAATTAAATAGAGGTAAACGCAGTCCTGATCTCCGGTTTCCCCCGGGGAAAAGTTGTCCTTCCTTCCATCCGTCCCGATTGCGTCACGGATCGTCGGGGCGGTCTCAAAGGTCTTACAGCGGTCCTCACGGTAGAATCGTCAGGTTCGCGAAGACCGGATGGCGAGCGCGGTAGAGAAGCGGAAAATCCGGAAGCTAGTTCGGCCGGGTGGCCAGAAAATCGCAGATTTCCTTCGCGGCGCGACGGCTCGCGCCTTTTTCTCCCAGAGATTCCCTGACTCGTCGGAACTCTTCTTTCATCCTGGCTTGAAGCTCCGGATCGTTCAGAAAGACGCGCGTTTCGCGGGCGATCGTTTCGGGGCGGGCGTCCTGCTGTATAAATTCCGGGACGACCCGGTTGTTCGCGAGAAGGTTCACAATGCCGAGGTAGGGGACCTTGATCAGTCGTTTCCCCAGGAAATAGGTGACCGCTCCCGTTTTATAGAGCAGGAAAAAAGGCGTGTCGAGAAGCGCCGTTTCGAGTGTCGCCGTTCCGGAGGTCACGAGCGCGAAGTCCGCGCATTTGACGAGTTCATAAAAAGACCCGGGAGGGGTGAGGACCGGCAGGCTCGAAGCCTTCAGGATCTCATCGTACACCTGCGGCCGCACATTCGGGGACTTTGACACGATGAAAGAGACGGCCGACATCTCTTTTCGGATGAGCGCCGCCGACTGCAGCATGACGGGCAGGATCCGCTTCACTTCCTTCTCCCTCGAACCGGAAAAAAGTCCGATGACCTTCGTCCGGGAAGGGATCCCGAAGCGGGACCGGAGCGTTGAACTGTCCGGAAGTCCGGGAAGCGCGTCGAGGAGGGGGTGCCCGACAAATTTGACGGCGACGCCTTCTTTTTCGTAGAAATCCTTTTCGAAAGGAAAGATCACGAGCATTTCACGGACATGTTTTTTGATGATATGGATGCGGCGTTTGCCCCAGGCCCACAGCTGCGGCGAGATGAAATAGAAGATCGGAACGAGCTTCGAGACTTTTTTCGCGAGCCGGAGGTTGAATGCCGGGGCATCGACCGTGACGAGGATGTCCGGCCTCTCCTTCCCGATCAGCGCGATCGTGTCATGAAAGATCTTCCGGTAGGTGAGGTAATTCCTGATGACATCGCCGAAGCCGAGCGCGGAGATTTTTGTCATGTCGTGGAAGACCCGCACGCCCGCGGCGGCCATTTTGCTCCCGCCGTGGCCGCAGAACTCCGTGTCCGGGAGGAATTTACGGAGCTCCGCCACGAGATGAGCGCCGTGACGGTCGGCGGAGGCCTCGCAGGCGATGATAAAGATCTTTTTCGGCATTTCAGGCGGCGCCGGGCTTGGGATGGTTTTTCTGGATGACTTCGGCGATCTTGAGGGCGATCGCGAGGGCGTTGCGGGCCGCGATATCGGGTTTCCCGGGGCCGCGCCCCGTGCGGATGCCTTCCAGGAAAAACTTCAGTTCTTCCTTGAGGGGCTCGGCCTTTTCGATCAAGAGATCTTCCTGGAGGATTTCGTTGCCGCTCTTGCGGATGATCTTCCCGGTTTGTGCCCCGTAATCCAGGGAGATATAGGCGTCTTCCTGGAAGATGCGGATCTTGCGCTGTTTTTCGAATGTGAGCCGCGACGCGGTGATGTTCGCGATCGCTCCGTTCCTGAATTTGAGGCGGACGTTCGCGATATCTTCAAAAGGGGTCAGGACATTCACGCCGATCGCGTCAAAATGCTCGAAGGGGGAGTCCACGAGCCCCAGCACGATATCAAGATCATGGATCATGAGGTCCAGCACGACTCCGCAGTCGTTGATCCTTCCCGTGAAGGGCCCGAGGCGGTGGATCTCGAGGAACCGGATCTTCTTTGCGATCTCCCGGACCTGTTTGAAGGCGGGATTGTGGCGCTCGATATGGCCGACCTGGAGGGTACAGCGACGCTTCCGGGAAATCCTGATCAGTTCGTCCGCTTCACGGAGTCGCAACGTGATGGGTTTTTCGACCAGGACGTGGACACCTTTTTCCAGGAATTCCCTTGCAACGGTATAGTGGGTGGAGGTCGGGGTGGCGATGCTGACGGCGTCGACCTTCCCGAGGAGGTCTTTGTAGTCCCGGTAGTAGGCCGTTCCGAGCTCCCGGGCCTTGTCGGCCTTGGCCGGGTCCCGGTCGGAGATTCCGACCAGCTGACATTCAGAAAGCTGACTGTAAATCCTGGCGTGTTCCTTACCGAGATGTCCGACGCCAACGACTCCAACCCTGATCTTTGGCTCCATCCTGACCTCTTTTTCTGGAATAATAACCGTATCCAACCTGCGAGGTTGGATACGGTTATGAAAGCATGACCGTGAACCGGGGTACCCCCACGAAGGTGTTTCAGGAGCGGCCATTATATAGCGGAAGGCGGGGGAGTGACCAAGATTATTTCCGGGGAAGATGACGGGAATTTTTAATGGTACGGGGTCAATGAATATGTTACATTGTGGCCTCTTTCTGTCGCAAAGACACAACCCCATGCCATGCGATCTTCTCATGCGCCTTTGTGGTCTGGCATGACATGTGGTTTCAAAGGAGTTCCATGGACATCTACAAGCGGTTGTTGGCCTATGTCAAGCCTCACCGGTGGCGCCTTTTCGTGGCCGTCCTGTCGATGTTTGCCTATTCGATCGCCAATTCCCTGGTGTCGGCGACGCTCTACATCATCGTGAACGGCCTTTATAACAAGGACGAGGTCCGGCTCGATAACCTGCCGCACATCCCGTTCCTTTCCTCGATCTCGTTCCCGGTCTTCTGGATACCGTTCGTGATGATCGGAGTCTTTTTCCTCCGCGGGTTCTTCGATTACCTCTCGAACTATCAGATGTCGAACATCGGAATTCGCGCGATCCGTCAGGTCCGCGACGACCTCTATCGCCACCTTGTTTATCTTTCGCACGATTTCTATTCCCGGGGCCGCACCGGCGACTTCCTTTCCCGGATCATGAACGATGTCGGCCAGATCCAGGGCGCCATCACGGATGTCATCGTTGATCTCGTGAAACAGCCGCTCGTCATCCTTTTTAATATCCCGTGGGTCTTCATCTGGGGAGGCAAATACGCCCTTTTCGCGATCCTGATCTTCCCGCTGGTCGCGGTCCCGATCACGATCCTCGGGAAACGCCTGCGCAAGCTCACGAAATCGATGCAAGAACGGACGGGCGACATCACCTCCTTTATCGGCGAGACGCTTTCGGGGTTCCATATCGTGAAGGCCTTCTGTCGCGAAGAGAAGGAAATCTCGCGTTTCGAAGAGATCAACCGGAGCGTCTTCGAATATTTCCGCAAGACGATCAAGGTCACGATCATCCAGCGTCCCCTGATCGAGGTCATGGGCGCGATCGGCGCCGGCATCGCAGTGGGGTTCGGCATCAAGTATCTTCCGCCGGACCGCTTTGTCGCGTTCGTCGGGTCGCTTTTCATTTTCTACGAGCCCCTCAAGAAGATCAGCAAGGTCAACAGCACGATCCAGCAGTCCATTGCGGCGGGGCAGCGTATTTTCGAGGTCCTCGATGCCAGGCCGAGCATCCGGAACAAGCCCGGCGCTCTTGTCTTCAAGGAACCTGTCCACGAGGTGGCCTATGAGAACGTCAGCTTTGAATACGAAAAAGGCACGCCGATCCTCCAGGGGATTGACATCCGCGCGAAGCAGAACGAAGTGATCGCGATCGTCGGCGCGAGCGGCTCCGGCAAGACAACGCTCGTGAGCCTGCTCCTGCGTTTTTATGACCCGACCGAGGGGATCATCCGGATCAACGGGAAGGACATCCGGGAACTGAGCCTCGAATCGCTTCGCGGCATGATCGGGATCGTTTCCCAGGAAACGGTCCTTTTCAATTGCTCGGTGAAGGACAATATCGCCTACGGCCGTCCGGAGGCGGCCATCGAGGATGTCAGAAAAGCCGCGATGATCGCCTACGCTGATCATTTCATCGAAGCGCTCCCGCAGGGTTACGACACCCAGCTTGGCGAGCGCGGCCTCAAACTTTCGGGCGGAGAGCGGCAGCGCCTTGCGATCGCCCGCGCCCTGATCAAGGACCCCCCCATTCTCATCCTTGACGAGGCGACTTCACATCTGGACACGCAGAGCGAAAAAGAGGTCCAGAAGGCGCTTGAGAACCTCATGAAGAACCGCACCGTGTTCGTGATCGCGCACCGTCTTTCGACGGTCCAGAAAGCGAGCCGGATTCTGGTGATGGAGGAAGGCAAGATCGTCCAGCAGGGGACGAACGAGTTCCTTCTCCGTCTCGGCGGTGTTTACAAGAAACTCTACGATCTTCAGTTCAATCTCTGAGATCAAAAATCCGTTTTACGGATCAGGAGACCTATGGATATTCCGAAAGCAGAAGAACCGACCCCCCATCCCGAAGAAACTCCGGAAAACCCCGGAAACCGTCCCGGGCCCGATGAACTTGTGGCCGCGGTGAAACAACTGGCCGAACGGCTGGAAACCCTTGAGAAGAAAGCCGCTGAGCTCTCGGGGGAAGTGAGATCCCTCGGAAGTGAAGTGAAACGGGTCCTTGCCGGTCTCCGACGTGAGACGAAAGGTTCCTCGGGAGACGTTTCCGCGAAAGAACCTTCCTCAAAACAGGGGGAGAGAGGGCCGGGAGGCCGACGCCGTCGCCGGGAACGTACGACGTTCAAGACGGTGTGCGCGGCATGCGGGAAAGAATGCGAGATTCCCTTTAAGCCCTCTTCCGACCGCGCGGTCTATTGCGACGCCTGTTTTTCCGCTCACAAGCCGGGGAAAAAGACGCGTGCCCGGGAGATGCGGGAGACGGTCCCGCTTCGGGATGATATCGCCAAGGTGGCCGCGGCCGAGTCCGTTTTTGATGTTGAACCGCCCGCGAAGCCCAGGACGGGCAGGTTCTCGATAAAGTGGCCGCTTAACCTCGGACGGAAAAAGAAATAAAGGGAAAAAAGACATAAAAAAGCAGGTCCGGTGAACTGCCGGGCCTGCTTTTTTTATTTCGGGGACTGTCTTCGGATCAGAACTTGAAAAGCTTGATCTTTGCGGCGTCGCCGGAACCTTTTTGTGCCTCCTCGATCTCGTAGCTGTCGTCTTTCGCGAATCCGAGTGACGCGACCTTCTTGACCCCGCGGATCGTGTTGTCGACGACCTGGGTCCCGGCCTGCCGGGTCCCGTCCAGTGTTCCCACGATCGGGGCTTCGGTGGCGGTACCGTGCACGGTGTCCTTCGTGACGTCCCGGACATTATCGTAGGTGAGTTCCTTGATGCCTGCCGCCATATTCTTGACCGGCCTGCGGCTTTCTTCGGAGGCCCTTGCTTCAGCGGCGAGCTGTTTCCGGGCCTTTTCCTGTTCCCGGGCTTCCTGATCGTACTGGTTGTGGTTTCGCCCCATACCGATGCTCGAAACGGCGAGAAGAACGGTTGCGGCGATAAGAATTCTTTGTTCCATTTTGTCACCCTGACGGTTACGGAAGTTTTGGAAAATAACCGGGGAAGTATACCCCAACCGCCCGGAAAGGTAAAACGATAATGAAGCCTGAATTGCTTGCCGCATACCGCATATCGCGGGGAGACAATATGGCGGTTTTCCCGCCGCGCGGCTTGAGACATGACTTGTGTGGCGTATTTGATTTTAAAGGGAAGGTACGATATACTGCCTTGGCTTTTACGGAAAAATTGTCGGTAGACGGATCTGTCCCGGTCAGACTGTCAACCCATCAAGGATCAGAGCGGCTCCGTTTTTCTTAACCATCTCAAATGTCTTAACTTGGAATGTTCGGGGACGAAAAAGGATGAAAAAGATAGGCATCGGTCTTCTTGGGCTCGGACAGATCGGAGGCGGTCTTTACGAGATTCTGACGACAAAAAGGAAACAGTTCGAAGAACAGCTTGGCGTTTCCTTCGAGATAGCCCGGATCGCCGAAAAATATCCCAATGCCAGGCGGAAGGTCCGCCCCCCGAAGTCCATCATGACGACGGATGCTTTCGAGGTCGTCCGGGACCCATCGGTCGACGTGGTCGTGGAGCTCATCGGGGGGACTTCGTTCGCCAGGACGATCATCATGGAGGCCCTGAGGGAGCGGAAGCACGTCGTGACCGCCAACAAGGCCCTTCTGGCCGAGCACGGGGACGCGATCTTCGAATTGGCCCACAAGATGCGCCGCTGGATCTGCTTCGAAGCGAGCGTCGGCGGCGGGATTCCGTGCATCAAGGGACTGCGTGAAGGCCTTGTCGCGAACAATATTGAATCGGTCTACGCGATCATCAACGGGACCACGAACTACATTCTGACCCAAATGACCGAGAGTGGCGCGGATTTCGCGCAAGCGCTCAAAGGGGCCCAGCAGAAAGGTTACGCGGAAGCGGACCCGACCCTCGATGTCGAGGGGATCGACGCGGCGCACAAGCTCGCGATCCTCGTGCGTTTCGCGTTCGGCGGACGGGTTAATTTCGGTGACATTTACTCCGAAGGGATCACGAGGATTTCGAGCGATGATATCGCCTTCGCGAAAGAGTTCGGTTATGTAATCAAGCTGCTCGCGATCGCGAAAAAGACAAAGAACGGCGTGGAGGCGCGCGTGCAGCCGACACTCCTTCCGAAGTCGCATATCCTCGCGAACGTGAACCAGTCATTCAACGCCGTGATGCTGCGCGGCGACGAGACCGGGGATGTCATGTTCTACGGCCGCGGCGCGGGTCCGCATCCGACCGCGAGCGCGGTCATCGCCGACCTGGTCGATATCTCGAAAAAAGACATCGACGGGCCGGTGGATGACGAAACCGTCATCCGGGCGCTCGGTTCCAGGATCGCCATCAAGAGCATCACGTCGATCCTTTCGCGTTACTACCTGCGTTTCTACGTGATCGACCGGCCGGGCGTCCTCGCGGGTATTGCGAAGATCCTCGGGAAATACAAGGTCAGCATTTCGGATATGATCCAGCGCGAGCGGCGCGCGGGCAAGGTTGTGCCGCTTATCCTCCTGACGCACGAGGCCCCCGAAAAGGACATCCGCGCCGCGATCCGGGTGATTGACCGGCAGTCGTTCGTGAAAGGCAAGGCTCAAGTCATCCGTATGGAAGAAGCGGGTACCTGAATAGCATGAAGGAAAGATTTTCTGTCCGCTGAACAGAGGTTAAAGATGAAGGAATACGCGGTTAAGAGAACAGGTATCGTCGAACGCTACCAGGAGTATCTCCCGGTCACGGACAAGACGCCGATTATCTCGCTGAACGAGGGGAACACGCCGCTGATCCTGTCGGAGGCCCTCCCGAAAGAACTCGGGCTCAAGGGCGTGCGAATCTACTACAAGTTTGAAGGTCTGAACCCGACCGGCTCCTTCAAGGACCGCGGAATGACGATGGCGATCTCGAAGGCCGTGGAGGCGGGGGCGAAGGCCGTGATGTGCGCCTCGACGGGTAATACGTCAGCGTCCGCCGCCGCGTACGCGTGCCGCTGCGGGCTGAAATGTTTTGTGCTGATCCCGGAAGGGAAGATCGCGAAAGGGAAACTGCTCCAGGCGTTCCGTTATGGCGCGAAGACGCTGATGATCAAGGGGAACTTTGACCAGGCGCTTGAGCTTGTGAAGGAAATGACGAAGGATGGCAAGATCACGCTCGTCAATTCAATCAACCCGTACCGGATCGAAGGACAGAAAACGGCCTCGTTCGAGATCGTGGACGATCTCGGTGAGGCGCCGGAATACCACGCGATCCCGGTCGGAAACGCCGGCAATATCACGGCGTACTGGAAAGGCTACAAGGAATATCAAAAGGCGGGGAAGTCCGAAGTCCTGCCGAAGATGCTCGGATTCCAGGCGGCGGGTTCGGCGCCGATCGTGCTGGGCCATCCGGTTGCGAATCCGGAAACGCTCGCGACGGCCATCCGTATCGGGAACCCCGCGAGCTGGCAGTCCGCCGTCGCCGCTCGCGACGAATCGGGAGGCCTGATCGATATGGTGACGGACGAGGAGATCACAAAGGCGTACCGGTTCATCGCGGAACGCGAAGGCGTTTTTGCGGAGCCGGCGTCCGCGGCCGGCGTGGCGGGCGTAATCAAGCTTGCGCAAAAGAATTTCTTCAAGGAAGGGACCCGGCTCGTGATCACGCTGACAGGCTCGGGGCTCAAGGACCCCGATTTCGCCTTGAGTTTTGAGGACCCTGTCTATACGATAGAGGCCGATCTTGATGCGGTCAGGGAGGCTGTTCAGGTATGAAGTATATCGTTGTGGCGCTTTCGGGCGCCGCGGATCATCCGACGGATGATTTGGGCGGGAAGACGCCGCTTGAAGTGGCGAAGATCCCGCACCTTTCCTTTTTTGCGAAGTCCGGGAAAGTCGGGACCGCGAAAGTCCTTCCGGACCGCGCGCCGCTTGCCCCCGATGCCGGCCTCTTCGGACTTCTTGGCTATGAAGGGAAACTTTACCCCGGGCGCGGGCCGCTTGAAGCCGCGAACCTTGAGCTTATGCTTGAGGATAATGAAGTCGCGTTCTGTATGAACTTCATCACGGAGTCGGCCGGTCTGCTGGCGGACGCCACTGCGGGAAACATCGGGACGAAAGAGGCGAAGGCCCTCATCAATTTCCTCAACAAGAAGGTCTCGAGTGATTTCGTCCGTTTCTTTTCCGGGACGGCCCACCGGCATATCGCGGTGATTAAGGACGCGCACGGGTTCGAGGCTCTTTCCGCGCGGTCGAATGACCCGGAGAACGTCCTCGGCCAAAAGATCGAACATGTGTTGCCGAAAGGCCCCGGCGAAGAGCTCCTCAAGAAACTCATGTTCGATGCCCGGCTCCTGCTGCAGGACCACGAGATCAACCAGGTCCGCGTCGACCTCGGCGAGAATCCGGCCAACATGATCTGGCTGTGGGGCCAGGGGAAAAAACCGGCGCTCAAACCGATCCGCGAACTTTATGATCTGACCGGCGGCGCCATGGTGGCCTCCCGCGAGTACGCGAAGGGGCTCGGCCGGATGGCCGGCCTGACGGTCATGGAATTAAAGGAAGACGGTGAGGACCCCGCGGTCTTTTATGACAGGATCTCCAAAGTCGCGCTGGACGCGCTCGAGGAAAAGGATTTCATCTGCCTCCATCTGCATCAGCCGGATGAGGCGAGTCGCGCGGGCGACCTGAAGGCCAAGGTCTCGGCGCTCGAGGCCATCGACTATTTCATCCTCTCCAAGCTCCGGAAATACTGCGAACGGCAGAAGGAATCACGACTGCTGGTCACGCCGTGCCATGCCACACTCTGGAAAATGAGGTCGATGGTGAGTGATCACGCGCCATTCGTCATTTTCGGCAAGAATGTCATGGCGGACGAGGTGGAGCGGTTCTCCGAGGTCGCCGCCACAACGTCGGAGCTCAGGATCCAGAAGAATACGGAGCTCATGCCGTTCTTCATCACGAAAGCTTCTTAAGGACGCGCAACATCCCACGCGCAACGAATCGACCCCAGGATGTCACGCTGAGAGTTGACGGTCGAGCGTTGCGCTTTTGTTGAACATTTAAACACAGCAAAGGAAAAACATGTCACTGATCGTGCAAAAGTATGGCGGCTCTTCGGTCGCCAACGCGGAAAAGATCCTGCGCGTCGCCCAAAGGATCGTCCGGACCCGAAAGGCCGGCAACAAGGTCGTCGTGGTCGTGTCCGCGATGGGCGATATGACGGACGACCTGATCACGCTTGCGGACAAGATCAACAAGAATCCCAAAGAACGTGAGATGGACATGTTGCTCGCGACGGGCGAGCAGGTCTCGATCTCGCTCCTCGCGATGGCCATCCACAAGCTCGGGTACGAGGCGGTGTCCTTCACGGGCCCGCAGGTTGGCATCATCACCGACACATTTCACTCGAAGGCCCACATCCAGGACATCAGCCCGGGACGCATCAGGAAGGCCCTTTCGGCGGGGAAGATTGTGATCGTTGCGGGGTTCCAGGGCCAGACCCTGGAAGGGGAGATCACGACCCTCGGACGCGGTGGTTCCGACCTGACGGCGGTGGCGCTCGCGGTCGCGCTCAAGGCCAGGCATTGCGAGATTTACACGGACGTGGATGGCATCTATACCGCGGACCCGCGCGTGATCCCGGATGCCGGCAAGATAGATATCGTTACCTATGATGAAATCCTCGAGCTCGCGTCGCTCGGAGCGAAGGTCATGCACTCGCGGTCGATCGAGGTCGGCAAGAAATTCAACATGCCCATTTGGGTGTGCAATTCCTGCAAGGATGTCAAAGGAACTCTTATTACGAAGGAGAACAAGGCCATGGAAGAAGTCGTTGTGAGCGGTGTCGCGTTAGCTGATGATGAAGCCAAGATCACCCTGTTCCGCGTCGCGGACCGTCCGGGTGTTGCGGCGAAGGTGTTCCAGACCCTCGCGGACGCGAACATCAACGTGGATATGATTATCCAGAACAAGACGAAGACGCATTCGACCGACATCTCGTTCACCGTTTTCAAGAACGAGCTCCAGAAGGCCCTCAAGGTGGTCAAGGACAACGCGAAGAAGCTCGGCGTCGGTGAGGTCGCGAGCGACGAGAATATCGCGAAGGTCAGCGTGGTCGGGATCGGGATGCGGTCGCATTCCGGTATCGCGTCCAGGATGTTCTCCGTGCTCGCGGAAAACAGGATCAACATCGAGATGATCTCCACCTCCGAGATCAAGATATCGGTGGTGGTGGCGGGCGACAAAGGCAAGCTCGCGGCGCGGAAAATCCACAAGGCTTTCGGGCTCGGCAAGAAACAACGGCGTTCAAAGGTGAGAGTGAAGCGGTAAGTCCCGCGCCGGGCGCTTATGACAGCCGGGGATCATGGGAAAAATTCTTTTTTGCGGCGTAACATTGCGGGGATGCTCCGGATTGCGCAGCCGAAGGAATCGGTAACAGGATGAAGATGAAGAAGAAAAAAATATTGTTTTATGACACGACTTTACGGGATGGATCCCAGGCGGAAGGGATCAGTCTGTCCTCGAATGACAAGGTGCTGATCGCGAAGCGGCTCGATCAGTTCGGGATGCACTATATCGAAGGCGGATGGCCGGGTTCCAACCCGAAGGACATGGAGTTCTTTCTGGCGGTCAAAAAGGCCGGGCTCCGGCGGTCCAGGGTCGCCGCGTTCGGTTCCACGCGCCGCGCCCACACGAAGGTCCAGTCAGACCCGCAGATCAAGGCCCTCCTCGATGCCGGGACCAGGGTCGTGACGGTGTTCGGGAAATCCTGGGACCTGCACGTGACGGACGTGTTCAGGACTTCGCTCAAAGAGAACCTCCTGATGATCTACGAGACCATCGCGTACCTGAAGGACAAAAAGATCGAAGTGATCTACGACGCGGAACATTTTTTCGACGGCTTCAAGGCGAATCCCGAATACGCGCTGAAGACCTTGCAGCACGCGGCCAGGGCCGGCGCGGACAACCTGACGCTTTGCGACACGAACGGCGGCGCGTTGCCGCACGAGGTCCGGCATGCCATCCTGAGGGTGAAGCGCGCCGTCAGGGCGCCCCTCGGTATCCATTGCCACAATGATTCCGAACTCGCGGTCGCGAATTCGATCCAGGCCGTGGGCGGAGGCTGCGTTCTCGTGCAAGGCACGGTGAACGGGTTCGGCGAGCGTTGCGGGAACGCGAATCTCATAAGCATCATCCCGGACCTGCAGCTCAAGATGGGGATCCGCTGCTTTACGCCGGCGAAACTCAAGGAACTGACCGCGCTTTCGCATTATGTGGCGGAGATCTGCAATCTGCCGCCCATGAACAATCAGCCGTTCACGGGACGTTCCGCGTTCGCGCATAAGGGCGGGGTTCACATCAACGCGATGATCAAGAACGCGAAGACCTATGAGCACGTGAGGCCCGACGCGGTCGGCAACTACCGGCGCTATCTCGTCTCGGAACTCGGCGGGAAGACGAACATCATGATCAAGGCGCTGGAACTCGAAATGGAGCTCCAGAAGGATTCGCCCGAGACGAAGAAAATCCTCGCCGAAATCCAGCGCCTCGAATACGAGGGATATCAGTTCGAGGCCGCGGAAGCGAGTTTTGAGCTTCTCGTTCAGCGCGTTCTCGGAAGGTTCAAGCCGTTCTTCACGGTCAACGATATCTCGGTCCGCACCGAAAACATCGGGAACGGTCGTCCGCGTTCGATCGCGAATGTGAGCGTGATCGCCAAGGGCGCCGAGCATGTGGAATCCGCGGAAGAGGATGGCCCCGTTAACGCGCTCGATTCCGCGCTCCGCAAGGCCCTCGCGAAGACCTATCCCGTGATCAGCGAGATCCACCTCACCGACTATAAAGTGCGTGTCGTGAACTCCGAGGCGGGAACCGCCGCGAGGGTGCGGGTCTTCATCGAGTTCCAGGACAAACGGAAGACCTGGACCACGGTCGGCGTTCACGAGAATATCATCGAGGCGAGCTGGAAGGCCCTCGTCGAAGCGATCGAGTATAAATTACACAAAGGCTGATGAGGAGCGCGGTGCGCGGCGTAAAAGTCTTTTCTCCGCGCCCCGTATCCCGAACTTCGTATTAATATGGACCTGGACAAACAATACAATTCGAAAGAAGTCGAGCAGAAGTGGTACCGGATCTGGGAAGAGAAGGGCTACTTCCGTCCGGGAAGCGACGGAAAATGGTGCCGGAAATCTTCCGGCTTCCCCGAGCCCAAGCCGGGCTCTGACAGCGCGTGCCAAAGTCCGGATTTATACCGGGAAGGACTCCCGCCGTATGTCATAGTCATACCGCCGCCGAACGTTACGGGCATTCTCCACATGGGTCACGCGCTCAACAACTCCATCCAGGACATCATGATCCGCTGGAACCGGATGAAGGGGAACGACACGCTCTGGGTTCCGGGCGTGGACCACGCGGGCATTGCGACCCAGAACGTTGTTGAGAAAAAGCTTGCGAAGGAAAAGAAGACCCGCTGGGATCTCGGACGTGAGAAATTCCTCGAAGAGGTGTGGGCGTGGAAGGACGCCCACGGTTCGACCATCACGAATCAGCTCCGTCGTCTCGGCGCTTCCTGCGACTGGACCCGCGAGCGGTTCACGATGGACGAAGGTCTTTCGAAGGCCGTGCGCGAAGCCTTCGTCACGCTCTATGAACGCGGCCTCATCTACCGCGGGAACTACATCATCAACTGGTGCCCGCGCTGCCAGACCGCGCTTTCCGACGAGGAAGCCGCTCACAAGGAAGTACAGGGCGGTCTCTATCATATCAAGTATCCGGTGGCCGGGAAAAAGGGTCCGTATGAAAAAGCGGGCGAGGACCATATCGTGGTCGCGACAACCCGGCCCGAAACGATGCTCGGAGACACCGCGGTCGCGGTGCATCCGGAAGATCCGCGCTACAATCATCTGATCGGGAAAAAGCTGGTCCTGCCGCTTGTGAACCGGGAGATCCCGGTGATCGCGGATGAATTTGTGGACCCGGAGTTCGGCACGGGTATGGTGAAGGTCACGCCCGCGCACGATCCGAACGATTTCGCGATGGGGCTTCGCCACAAGCTCGAGCAGATCAACGTGATGACGCCGGACGGAAGGATCAACGAACACGGCGGCCCTTACAAGGGAATGGACCGGTTCGAAGTGCGCAAAAAAATCTTGCGGGACCTGGAAGAACAGGGGTTTTTTGTCCGCCGCGATCCGCATCTCCACGCGGTGGGTCATTGCTACCGCTGCGACACTGTCGTTGAACCTTATCTTTCGAAGCAGTGGTTCGTCAGGATGCAGCCCCTGGCCGACAAGGCCCTCAAGGCCCACGCCGAAGGCAAAACGGTCTTTTATCCGGACCGCTGGACCAAGGTCTATCTCAACTGGCTCAAGGGGATTCGTGACTGGTGCATCTCCCGCCAGATCTGGTGGGGGCACCGTCTTCCTGTCTGGTATTGCGGGAAATGCGGTGACGCGCACGGAGCGCGGAACACGCCGGATGACCCGTCCTCGCAAACTCCGCACCCCGCGCTCCATACCCGGGACCCGGGGGTTATCGTTTCCCGGACCGACATTGCGGAATGTCCCCGCTGCGGATCAAGGGATATCACGCGCGACTCGGATGTCCTCGACACCTGGTTTTCCAGCTGGCTCTGGCCGTTCTCGACGCTGGGTTGGCCCGAAAAGACCGAAGACCTGAAAAGGTTCTATCCGACCTCGGACCTTGTGACCGCGCCCGAGATCATTTTCTTCTGGGTCGCGCGCATGATAATGGCGGGGCTCGAGTTTATGGGGGAGGTTCCGTTCACGCGGATCAATATCCACGGGACGGTGCGCGCGGCGAACGGGCTCAAGATGTCGAAGTCGCTCGGGAACTCGATCGACCCGCTCGAGGTGATCGAGGAGATGGGCGCCGACGCGCTGCGGTACAGCATGATCATGTTGTCCGCCCAGGACGTCTTTCTTTCGCGCGAGAAATTCGAGGTGGGCCGCAACTTTACGAACAAGGTCTGGAACGCGAGCCGGTTCGTCCTGATGCAGCTTGAGGGGTTCGCGGAGGGATCGACGGATCCGGAGCAGTTTCGGGGCGCGGAGCTTTCTCTCCCGAGCCGGTGGATCCTTTCACGGCTGGAGGAAAAAACGGCGGAGATCGGACGCCATCTTTCCCAGTTCGGTCTCGCGCAGGCGACGAGCGAGCTCTATCACTTCATCTGGAACGATTTCTGCGACTGGTATATCGAACTCGCGAAGACGATGGTGCAGGGACAGGACCCGGCGCTGAAACTGCAGACCCAAAAGGCGCTCTTTTTTGTCTGCGAGCGGATCCTGCGGCTCCTTCATCCCTTCATGCCGTTCGTGACGGAGGAGATATGGCAAAAATTCATGGAAAAGGCCGCGGACGCGACCGCGTGGCCCGAGAGCATCATGCTCGCCGCGTGGCCGGAAGACGACGCCGGGCGGTTCCGCGACGCGGAAGCCCAGAAGGCGGTCTCGTTTCTCCAGGATGCCGTTGGCGGCCTGCGGGATCTCCGGGCGCGTTTCCAGATCCCGCCCGCGAGAAAGCTGAAAGCGGTGATCTCCTGCAAGGAAAAGGGGGCGCTCGAGGTTCTGCGGCAGTTCGAACGCGAGGTCAAGGCGCTCGCGCGTCTTGAGACACTGGAATGCGTCCGCGAGTTCAAAAAACAGGGCGCGATGGTCGCGAGCTCGTTCGCGGATTTTGACGTCTGTATTTCGGTCGAAGGGATTCTCGATCTCGCGGAAGAAAAAAAACGTCTCCGGAAGAAGGTCGCCGAAACGGAAGGATGGATTGAGGGGATCCGCAAAAAGCTGGACAATCCCTCATTCGCCTCCCGCGCTCCGGCCGAAGTCCTCGCAAAAGAAAAGGAAAAACTGAGCGATGCCAAAAAAATTCTCTTATCCTACCAGGAACAACTCGCCGGACTCTAAGGCCATCCGCGGCACCCGCGGTCATTCGCTCCCGGTCTCGGGACGCACGATCGGTTTTTTGCGGGAGGCTCTCAGGGAAGATATCGGGATGAAGGACGTGACCTCGAACCTGCTTATCCCGGCGCAGGCACGCGGTACGGCGCGTGTGATCGCGAAAGAAAAAGGTGTTTTCTGCGGGCAGTGGCTTGTGATGAAGCTTTTCAGGATCGCGGATCCGGGCGTAAAGCTGGAGTTCCGGGTGCGCGACGGGCACCAGTTCCGCCGGGGGCAGACGGTCTTCCTCATGCATGGGAACATCCGTTCCATCCTGAAGGTCGAGCGGACCATGGTGAACTTCATCGGGCACCTTTCGGGTGTTGCGACCAAGACGCGCCTGTTCGTCAACAAGGTGAAGAAGTATCCCGTGTTGATCCTTGACACCCGGAAGACCACGCCGATCTGGCGTGAGCTCGAGAAGGTCGCCGTCCAGGTCGGGGGAGCCCGGAACCACCGGCAGGGCCTGGATGAATTCATTTTCGTCAAGGAAAACCACCGGATCCACGGGACCCTCAAAAAGCTCCGCCGTCATCCCGGGAATTTCGAGATCGAGGTCCGCAGTCTCGGCGAACTCTGGGAGGCGATCCAGTTGAGACCCAAGGTGATCCTCCTCGACAATTTCACGCCGAACGATGCGAAGCGCGCCGTCGCGATCGTCCGCAAGGAAGCGCCGGGGGTGATCCTCGAAGCCTCGGGCGGGATCACGATCGGTAATGTTCGCAAATTTGCCGCCGCCGGCGTCGACACCATTTCGGTCGGATCCCTCACGCACTCGGTCAAGGCCGTCGATTTCTCGCTCCTCGTCGATTGATGGACCTCTCTACCTGAAACGGAGCGATCCCATGCCCTTCTCTGGCAGACACGCGTTCAGAAATATCTCGGTGATCGTTCTGCTGGCCGTCGTGGTCGCGGTCTGGAATTACGCGGAGGACCTGCGGACGCGTTTCCCCGATCTGGACCTTTCGCGTTCGCGCGTCGGGATCGCATCCTGGTACAGCCGGACGGATAAGGGGATCAACGAGCGGACGGCAAACAACGAGATATTCGACGACCGGGCGATGACCTGCGCCTCGTGGGATTATCCGTTCGGGGAGAAGCTCCTGGTCATCAATGCCATGAACGGAAAGTGGGTGGTCTGTCGCGTCAATGACCGCGGCCCTGCCCTGCGCCTTCGCCGCAAGATCGATCTCACCAAGGCCGCCTTCAAAAAGATTGCGAATCCCAGACGCGGGCTCATCTATGTTTCGGTCATCCCCGTGGCGAAACAAAGGGAAAAGAGGGCGTGACGCCGGGGTGCTATAATCCCTCCATGGAAACGTTCAGGTTAGTGTCCGGTATGACTCCGAAAGGAGACCAGCCCCGGGCGATCGAAAAACTGGTCGAGGGGTTCCGTAGCGGCAAGCGCGAGCAGGTCCTGATGGGGGTCACCGGTTCGGGCAAAACGTTCACGATGGCCCAGGTGATCGCCCGGCTCGGCAAGCCGACGCTCGTGATCTCGCACAACAAGACCCTCGCGGCCCAGCTTTATTCCGAGCTCAAGGAGTTCTTCCCCGAGAACGCCGTCGAATACTTCGTCTCGTATTACGATTATTATCAGCCCGAGGCCTATATCCCGCACACCGATACCTATATCGAAAAAGACGCCTCAATCAATGACGACCTCGACCGGCTCCGTCTGTCCGCCACGAGCTCGCTCCTTTCCCGCAAGGACTGCATCGTGGTTTCGAGCGTCTCCTGCATCTACGGCCTCGGCGCGCCCGAGGACTGGCAGGGGCTTCTCATCACGGTCAAAAAGGGCGGGCCTTGCGAACGGGACAAGTTTCTGCTCGGCCTCATCGGCCTTCAGTACGAGCGCGTCGAGACCGAACTGAAGCGGGGGACGTTCCGTGTCCGGGGCGGAAGAATCGACCTCTTTCCGTCCTACGGCGAGACCCCTTACCGGATCGATCTCGGCGCGGGGACGGTCGAAGCTGTCCGGCTCCTCGATCCCGTCAAGTTCGCGCCGCTCAGGGAGATCGAAACGCTCGCGGTGTATCCGGCGAAGCATTTCGTAACGCCCTCGGAAAGGCTCGAGAGCGCGCTCGCCTCGATCGAACGGGAAATGAAAGAACAGGTCAGGAAACTGACGGCTGCGGGGAAGGACCTTGAGGCGAAACGACTCGAGTCGAGGACGCTTTATGACCTTGAGATGCTCAAGGAGGTCGGCTACTGCGGAGGCGTGGAGAATTATTCCCGTCATCTCTCGGGCCGGGCTCCGGGTTCGACGCCGTATTCGCTCCTCGATTATTTTCCGGAGGATTTTCTCGTGATCGTCGACGAATCCCACCAGAGCGTGCCGCAGATCCGGGGCATGTTCAACGGCGATGCGTCCCGCAAAAAGGTTCTGGTCGAGCACGGCTTCCGGCTCCCTTCGGCGCTCGACAACCGCCCCCTCAAGTTCCCGGAATTCGAGTCCAGGCTGCGGCAATGCCTTTATGTTTCGGCGACGCCGGGACCTTACGAGATGGACCGGGCGCGGGGGGAGGTCGTGGAACAGGTCATCCGTCCGACGGGCCTGATGGATCCCGAGATCGAGGTCCGTCGGACCGGGGGCCAGATCGATGACCTGATCGGGGAGATCAGATCTCGCGCGAAAAAGGGAGAACGGACGCTCATCACGACGCTCACGAAAAAAATGGCGGAGGACCTGAGCCGCTACCTGAAGGAGCTCGGGATCCGGGGGAACTATATCCATTCCGAATTCGACGCCTTTGAGCGGGTCGAGATCCTCCGGGACCTGCGGTTGAAAAAATACGACTGCGTGGTCGGTGTGAACCTGTTGAGGGAGGGGCTCGATCTTCCCGAGGTCTCACTCGTGATCGTGCTGGATGCGGACAAGGAAGGCTTTCTCCGGAGCGATGTTTCCCTGATCCAGATCGCGGGCCGCGCGGCGCGCCACGTGAACGGCAAGGTCATCATGTATGCCGACAAGGTGACGGATTCCATGAAACGGGCGATCGACGAGACCGCGCGACGGCGCAAGATCCAGGAAGATTACAACAAGGCGAACGGGATCACACCGAAGAGCGTCATCAAGGAAATCCGCGAGGGGATCGAGAAGTGGAAGAAGGCCGAGGAATTCGTCCATAACGTGGTTCACGAGTCATCGGCCGAACATGAAGCGAAGAACTACCTTGCCTTCCTGAAACAGCGCATGGAATCGGCCGCCCGCGCGCTCGAGTTCGACAAGGCCGCCCGCTACCGGGACGAAATCCGCAAACTGGAGTCTGAAAAAGGCGTCAAAAAAAGCGTGCTGGGGATTTCCCCGAAGAAGAGGCGTTAGCCCGGCCATATCCCGTCCCCGGCCGGAGAGGCCGTCCCCGCCGCACCTAAACGATATTGACCTCAGGCATGAGGTCGATCCCGAATTTTTCCCTCACGGACCGCTGGATGTTATAGGCCAGTCCGAGAATCTCTTTCGCGGTGGCGGGTCCGTAATTGACGAGCACAAGGGCCTGATGCTCGTGACAGCCCGCGTTTCCGACGCGCTTGCCCTTCCAGCCGCATTGTTCGATCAGCCAGCCCGCCGGAATCTTGACCCCGTTCGGTTCCGTGAAACGCGGCATCCCGGGATACGCGCTGAGAAGGGCCTGTGCCTGCGCGGCGGGGATGACGGGGTTCTTGAAAAAGCTTCCGGCGTTCCCGAGCCGTTTCGGGTCCGGAAGTTTGGCCCGGCGGATGGCAATGACCGCTTCGCTGACGGATCGCGGTGTCAACTCCCCCGACGGGATGCCCTCAATACGCTTTCCGAGCTCGCCGTAAACGGTGACCGGCCGGAAGGCCGTGCCATTCGTCGACAGGTCGAGCAGGCGCAGGGAGACGGAAAGGATCACGTGACGGCCCCGGAACTCGTTCTTGAAAACACTGGTCCGGTATCCGAAGCCGCATTCCTTGAGGATGAATGTTCTCATATCGCCGGTCTCGAGATCGAAGGCCTGGAGTTCCTCGAAGACATCCTTGAACTCCGCGCCGTAGGCGCCGATGTTCTGCACGGGGGCGGCCCCCGCGGTTCCGGGGATCAGGGAAAGGTTCTCAAGGCCCGCGAGGTTCCGGTCGAGCGTCCAGTCCACCAGATCCTGCCAGTTGACGCCGGCCCCCGCGCGAACCTTCGCGACGCCGGCGCCGTGAGCGGTCAATTCGATCCCGGGAATGGCTATCCTGATCACGAGGCCGTCGAACGGCTGGGTAAAAAGGATGTTGCTGCCGCCGCCCAGGATCAGTTTTTTTGCCTGCCGGAATTCCGCATGGCGGACCAGCTCGAGAAGGTCATCGGCCGAACGGACTTCCGCGAAATAACGGGCGGTGGCGTCGACGCCGAAAGTATTCAGATGTTTGAGCGGGTAGTGTTCTTCGATCTTCATGGCGGGATTCTACCTCAACGGGCGGGATTCGTCAGCGGGTATCGGCAAGGAGCGGTCCTTCGAGCGCCGGGTTTTCGACGAGGCTTCCGTAATGGAACACCACGCAGGCGCTTTCTCCCGTGGCCGCGCAGGTTTCATAAAGCCGCGCGAAGGTCTCCGGGGAACCCGTGAGCTTGTAAGCCGGAACGCCGATGGGCCACTTTGAGAGGTCCCGGACCATGGGTTTTGCTTCCGCAACGAAGCGCGTGTACTCGCCGGGATCGGACGAATAATTCATGTAGATGACGAAATCCGTGATGCCGTTTTCCATCCAGGCCGGCCAGTCCTGGAAGGCCTCGGCGTAAGCGCGCGCGTACGGAGCGCATCCGGTCGCGGCGACCTCGATGCGCGGCATAAGCGCCCGGGCCCTTGCCGCAAGCTGCACCAGACATTCCGTGACCTGGTCGCGTTTCCATTTCCGCCATGCCTCGTTCGTTTCACCGGTATCTGTTTGCCCCGTTGTTTCCCGGAACCGCGATTCGTTGATCTCCGTGTGACCGTAAGCGGGCTTGACATCCGGATAGCGCAGATAGTCGAACAGGACGCCGTCAAGATCGGGATAGGCCCTCAGGACCTCCTCCAGCATGCCGAGAAGCTCCCTCCGGACCCTCGGGTCGCCCGGTTCGAGGAAATACTGGTCATCGATCCTGTAATCCTCGATGGAATTCTTTTCTTCGCCGTTCCTTGTCAAAATACCGGGCCCGTATTTTGTCAGCAGGGGAGCGTCAGGATTCGCGCCAAGGCTCATCATATTGAGCCAGGCGTGGACACGGATGCCGTGCTGCCCGGCTTTTTTGATGAGAAGGGAAAACGGGTCCTCTCCGACGTTTTTGACCGCGTCCCGGTAGGGCCGGGCATCGGCGATCCCGGAAGGGAACCACGCTTTTCCGGAACGGTAGATCTGGACAAAAAGAGTGTCGATCCCCAGACGGGCCGCGTCCGCGATCAATGTGTCTATCAGGTTCCGGCCGGAAAGAACGGCAGGTTCCTGGATAACGGAGACAAAAAGCCCCCGCCGCGAAGGTTTTTGCGCGCGAGCGGGGAACGGGAAGGCGAGAATCAGGCACAACAGGAAAGGCAAAAGGGGACATTTCCTTTTGAACTCACGCGGGGAAGCGGTGTCCCGGCGAGAGAAAGCGTGACAGTTCAAGACCGGGACCTCCGGGAATGCCAGAAGTGCCAAAGACAGAAGCAGAGGACCCCCGCGGCGTCGATCAGGACATCGCTCGCGGCGGCGTGCCGCCCGGGGACAAAAGACTGATGGAACTCGTCAGAAATGGCGTACAGTATGGAAAGTCCCCCGGTCCAGAGGTACAGAGGAATGGTTTGGAGTGAAAATGACCCGCGGAAGGCCCGGTTCAGCAGCCATGCCAGGACGAAGTATTCCGCGACATGGGCCGATTTTTTGAGAAGGAGATCGTATTCCAGATTCGAGTTCAGGCGCGGGATTCCCGAAACGAAAAAAATAAGCCCCATCCAGAGAATAACCGGGAGCCAGTAATTTAAAACGAATGAAATCTTCGGAAAGGTCCTGGTCATGAGCCGGATTTTAGCACAAGTTGACGGAGAAAAGGACGGGACGGACCGGAAACTTAAAAAGCGGATGGTTCTGCGGGCGCGGTTTCCGGAATGCTGATATCGAAATGCGCACGCGGCTTTGCGCGCAGACTGTTGACGGGGGAGAGGGTCACGGTCCCCGGGCAGGTTTCGCGGCTGCTGGCCGTGGACGGACAAAGGAGGACAAAACAGAGGACGCCGCCCAGGATGGTCTTCCGGAGACGGGCGGAGCCAAAGATCCCCAGGAAGCAAAGAACGCCCGCGAAGTCGACCATGACGTCAAAAACCGCGGCGTTACGTCCCTCGACGAGCAGCTGATGCGCCTCGTCGGAAGAGGCGTAGAGCAGGCAGAGAAGGCTGACGATCAGGAAGATCCGGCTCTTTTTCCAGCCGCAGGACACGGTCAATGTCCGGTAAAGCAGGCAGGCCAGTATGAAATATTCCGTGACGTGCGCGATCTTTCGCAGGAGCAGGTCCCGGGAAAGCCCGGAATGAAGGTTCGGGATCGCGGAAAATGAGAAGATGGCCCCGGCCCACAGGATGACCGTTAAAAGCGCGAACCATTTGGAACCGGATTTTAAATTAAGGACATTTATCATAAGTTTAGTTCCCGGATAAAACAATCTCCCGGTCTTTTTGCCTGATATGAAAAAAAAGAAGAGCCGCCGGGGCAACTCCTGACGGTTCTTCTTTGCGGATGTCAGCGGAGGCCGGATTTAAACCGGCGGCCCGGAAAAATGGACCGTCTTTAACCAGCACCAACCTGACGCATCAGGAACCGGAAGTCTAACAGGTGTTTTCTGAAAAAGCAAATGACCCAGCCCGGCCGGGTTTTACCATCATTTTCCATCAAAAGCATTGTCAGTTTCATCGTTGCCTCTATTTTGAGGGGTCTAAAAACACGAAGGCCACCGAGGTTAACTCCCGATGGCCCTTTTCAACAAATTGGATCTTGATACGTTACGAAACGGCTTTTCTGTCAGAAAGAAACCGATGAGCTGTAGACAAAATAACCGCCTGCACTTCCTCAGAACAGTCTTTAAACTTTAAAGTCCTTAAAACATCCTGTCCTTCATGAGAAAAAATAGGCCCCAAGAATTCATCAGAAAATGATTGGGTAATAACCTCGATTCCTTCAAAATCAATGATGACAGGGTTTTTGGCCAGAGCGATCTCCACCTCATTACGGAAAAAGCTACCCGTTGCTTTTCCGCTAATGCATTTTTCACCCTTGAAAACCTCATTTACTTTTATAACTTGCATGCCGCGCTCCTAGATAAACCCCGGATTGTTCTTCTTGCCTGAATTATGGCCTTTTGTCTTTTGAGTGTCAAATTCCACGATAATATCGGCTATACACGCTAGTTTCTGATAGTTCATTCTAAATACAACCACTGTGCCTGGCCAACCCGCTATCGGTACAGGCTGGATACCCTTTTGATCGACAATAATGCAAGACTGACCCGATATCAACTGTAGAAAACCGCCCGTTCTCTTCATAATCTCACAGCAGATGGAAAGTCCAAGGCCCGCGTTAGAATAACCATCTTCTCTGCGCTCAGGATCCTTTTTCCGATTGTGCGTTCCTGATATATGCGGTTCAATCGCCTTCAACAAAGCACTTTCATCCGATGTCACGTCTGCCGAAATTTTGGTATTTCCACGTAAATGCTGCCTTATTCCAACGCCGCAATCAAGGATAACCCCATCTACAAAGTTATTCCGATATGATTGAGTTTGCACAATACAGCCTATCGGAGAACGCGAATGCTGAAGTGCATTATCCATCAATTCCGATAAAGCCGTTTTTACCTCAGATTCTCCTGGCGCAACCGTTTGTGAAAAAATGATATTTATAATATTCTGAGCAATGCTGTCCGTATTATCCATATTATAAATTTCAGTGATCGGAACAAAGCGCCCGCCCGCATTATGCCTTTGGAAGGTTTCTTCTTGCTGCTGCGAAAATTCCGGACAGCACTGAAAAAAATTAATCCTTTGAAGATAACGATTTACATCCGTTTCTTCTGTTTTGACAAGGGAGGTCAGACAGATCCTTTTTTCTTCAGGATGCATTTGATGATGGAGTTTAAAAACTCCATACAATAACGCTAAGGTCGGCGGGCCAAAAAAAGGTACTCTCTCTAAGTCTGCATTCAAAGGGCCTGATAGATCTCGAAAATCCACACGCTTCAACAAAGCAAGGTGTTCGGTCCCTTCAGAGTAATTGAGTACTAAGTTCATAGGGGCATTATATCGAATTTACCAAAGAGGCTTGAATGATTTCTTTTGAAAGATAACTAACGCTTTCACCGACACCCCTTGGTAACAACGCCAATTTTCCCACCGTACACAACTGCAGAGATAAAACTATTAACAAAAGTGTTAACACCCCCTGTTTCGGGGTGTCTGAAAACACGAAGGCCACCGAGGTTATCCCTCGATGGCCTTTTGTGTTACAAGTGGTAGCGGGGGCAGGATTTGAACCTGCGACCTTTGGGTTATGAGCCCAACGAGCTACCGAGCTGCTCCACCCCGCGCCGGATGCGCGAGTACCGCTCCGCGCGGCCTTCCGAAAGCCGCGTCGTCGCCGGCACCCCCGCGATGCAATCTGTCATTTCAAAGGAAACGGAACCGGATCGTCGATCCCGGACGGGAAGCAAACCGGTCTATCGGGAAAACGCATCAATACTAGCAGGTTTTCCGAATAAAGCAATGGCCCGAAGCGGGTTTTTTGAAAGACCGTCCCGGCCGCTGATGGATAAAAACGTCATAACCCTTTATTCCGTAAGTGTTTGCAAGTTCCCGGCGAAACTTTTCGCGCCGGAGATCTAAAAAACAGGTCACAACAGCTTTATTCGCCGTAGCTTTTTTAGTGTTTATGGGTAGAATATCGCTTTCATTCCGGATTTCAGGTGTTCCCGCCTTCATATCAGTTTTTAAATCCTGCCGGAGACGATTGCCGTCCGCCGATAGACACGGTTCGGGAAGGTTCTATCGTCGTGAATCATTGAAATCAATGTCGGAGGAGGCCGTTCAGGCTTCGGCGGGGTAAAGGAGAGAGTGATGTACAGAGAACAGATCAAGGTTCTGGATTGCACGATCCGCGATGGCGGGCTTATGAATAACCATACCTTCGATGACCGTTTTGTGCGTGAGATCTACCGGACCATCTCCCGGGCGGGGATCGACTACATGGAGATCGGTTACAAGAATTCCCGGAAGCTCTTTGAATCCGGCAAGTACGGCGCCTGGAAATTCTGCGAAGACGAGGCGATCCTGCGCGTGATCGACGGAATCGAGTCTAGGACCAAGCTTTCGGTCATGGTTGACGTCGGTCGCGTGGATATGAACGATATCCAGCCGAAGAAAAAAAGCCCGGTCTCGATGATCCGCACGGCCTGCTATGTGCAGGATGTCGACAAGGCGATCCACCTAGCGAACGAGTTTGCCGGCAAGGGATATGAAACGGCGGTGAACCTGATGGCGATTTCAAAGGTCCGCGAGACGGACCTTGATGAATGCCTCGCCCAGCTCGAGGAGGAATGCCGGTGCGACGTGGTCTACCTGGTCGACTCGAACGGTTCCCTTTACCAGGAGAATATCGAATATCTCCTCAAAAAAGCGAAAGGGATCGTCAAGACGAAGGAGATCGGGATCCACGCGCATAACAACCAGCAGCTTGCCTTCAGCAACACGATCGAGGCGATCATCCACAACGCGAATTACCTCGACAGCACGATCTTCGGAATGGGGCGCGCGGCGGGGAATTGTCCGACCGAACTTCTGCTCGGTTTCCTCAAGAACCCGAAATTCGATATCCGTCCGGTCCTCGATTTCATCTCCCGGGAGATGGTCCCGCTCTCGAAACGGGTTGAATGGGGTTATGTGATCCCGTACGCGATCACCGGCATGCTGGACGAGCATCCGCGCCTGGCCCTGAAGCTCCGCGAAGGCGATCAAAAAGAGAATTACCGGGAATTCTACGAAAGCCTGAGCGGGAGCGCGGGGATCGACTGATTATGGACCTCAATCGGTTTCGCGCAAAGCCCCTGATGGGGATTCTCCGGGGGATCTCCGGAAAAGACCTCGAACCCCTGTTCGAGTCGATCCTGGAAAGCGGTCTTGAAACCGTCGAGATCACCCTGAACACGCCGGCCGCGTGTTCGTTGATCCGGAAAGCCGTCCGGCGCTACGGCCGGAAGCTCATGATCGGCGCGGGGACTGTCCTGAGCGTCACGGACCTCAAAAAGGCGCTCGATGCCGGAGCGACTTTCGCGGTCAGTCCGGTGCTCGTGCGTCCGGTCGTTCGTTACTGCGTGAAGAACCGGGTGCCCGTTTTTCCGGGCGCGCTTACCCCGCGGGAAATCCATGCCGCCCGGGATGCCGGGGCGACGATGGTGAAGGTTTTCCCGGCGGGTTGTTTCGGCCCCGCTTATTTCCGTGAGATCAAAGGTCCGTTCGGAGAGATCGAGCTCATGGCGTGTTCGGGCGTGACGCCGGAGAATATCAAGGAATATTTCGCGAACGGGGCCTCCGCCGCGGCGATCGGCTCGGGGACCTTCCGCGGGGAATGGATCCGTCAGGGAAAGTTCGACCTTATCAACCGAAAGATCAGGGCCTGTCTCAGGGCCCTGTCCTTATAACCAGTTATCCGGAAGGGGCCATGTCCCGGCAGAAACGAAGAAAGAACGTCAGGAATATCGCGATCGTGGCGCACGTCGACCACGGCAAGACCACGCTGGTTGACGCCCTGCTCCGGGAGTCCGGGGCCTACGAGTTCAAGGAGGGCGAGATCACGGTCATGGATTCGAACCCCATCGAGAAAGAACGCGGGATCACGATCTTCTCGAAGAACGCCTCCTTCGTTTACAAGGACACGATATTCAATATCGTTGATACTCCCGGCCACGCGGATTTCGGCAGTGAGGTCGAGCGTATCCTCAAGATGGTGGACGGCGTGCTGCTGCTCGTGGACGCCTTCGACGGTCCGATGCCGCAGACGAAGTTCGTCCTTCGCAAGTCCCTGGAACTCCACCTGAAACCGATCCTCGTCGTGAACAAGGTCGATCGTCCGAACGCGCGTCCCAACGAGGTGGTCGACATGACCTTCGACCTTTTCTGCGAGCTGAACTCCACCGAGGAACAGCTCGATTTTCCGATCGTGTTCGCTTCCGGCAAGGAAGGCCGGGCGACGCTGGACCTGGACGAGGAATCGCGGGACATGAAACCGCTTCTTGATACGATCCTGCGCCACGTGCCGCCGCCGGTCGCGGACGCCGATCAGCCGTTCCAGATGCTTGTCACGATGCTGGATTATGACAACTATGTCGGCCGGATGGCGATCGGCCGCATTTTTCACGGTTCCGTCAAGGTCGGGGACTCCCTCGCGCTCGTGAAACACGAAGGCCATGAAGTGATCCGGGGCCGTGTGACCAGGATCCTGAAATACAAAGGCATGGTCCGCGTTGAGGCCGGATCGGCCGAGGCCGGCGATATCGCCGCGATCGCGGGGATCGAGGAAGTGCATGTGGCCGACACGCTCGCGCATCCCGACAAGCCGGAGGCGATCCCGGCGGTCAAGATCGACGAGCCGACCATTTCGATGAATTTCGCCTGTAATTCGAGCCCGCTTTCCGGCAAGGACGGCGGCCGGTTCCTGACCTCGCGGCACATCCGCGAGCGTCTTCAGCACGAGGCCATGATGAATGTCGGCGTGCGGATCGAGGATGTTCCGGGCGAGGACCGCGTCAAGGTCTCGGGCCGCGGCGAGCTCCACCTTTCCATCCTCATCGAGACGATGCGCCGGGAAGGTTACGAGCTTGAGGTCTCGCGTCCGGAGGTCATTCTCAAGGAAGAGGACGGACAGCTTTTTGAACCGGTCGAGGAGGTCGTGATCGAGGTGGACCCCGGCTACCAGGGCTCTGTCATTGAAGCGCTCGGTGTGCGCAAGGCCGAGATGAAGAACCTGACCACGAGCGCCGTCGGGACGATCCGCATGGAATTTTTGATCCCGTCGCGCGGCATTCTCGGCTTCCGAAGCCAGCTTCTCGTGATGACGCGCGGAACGGGGATCATGTACCAGAACTTTCACGACTACCAGCCGTTCAAGGGCGAGATTCCGGAACGGCCGTCGGGAGTCCTGATCTCGCAGGTCCCGGGCAGGGCCGTGGCGTACGCCCTCTGGGGGCTCCAGGAGCGCGGCGAGATATTCGTGCATCCGGGCGACGAGCTGTATGAAGGCATGATCGTCGGCGTGAACAATAAGGGACATGATCTTGTCGTGAACGCGATTCGCGAGAAGAAACAGACGAACATGCGCTCATCCGGTTCCGACGAGGCGATCCAGCTGGTTCCGCCGAGGGAAATGACGCTCGAGTTCGCGCTTGAGTTCATCGAAAAGGACGAACTGGTGGAGGTCACGCCGAAGAACATCCGGTTGCGGAAGCGTTATCTGACCGATAACGACCGCCGGCGGCAACGGCGCGCCTGAAGTTCCGTTTTCATTGCCCGAACCGGTTTTTCCATTATAATGACGCCATTCACTCAAACGTTTTTAGAAAGGAATTCGCATGTCATTAGCCGGAAGAAAACGCAGACGTCAAACCGAGATCGTCCAACGCATGAAACGCCGCGCCAAGGTCGCGAAGCTCAAGGCCAGGATCGCCGATGCCAAGACGGAAGGCGACAAGGTCATCCTGCTCCGCAAACTCCGTCGGGTCGCTCCCGGATCGGTTTCGAAATAAATTTAAACGCAGCGCACCCTCACAGAAAGGATATGAGCATGAAGAAGTTTGTGGCAGCTCTTTTTGTTTCGATGATGATGCTTGGCAGTCCCGTCGCTTTTGCCGCGGTGGATTGCACCAGGAACTCGCCCATGGACGAAGTCGGTGACTGGTTTGCCACGTTCGGGAAAAAGGATATGGAAAAGACCCGGATCCTTGCCGAACGGAAAGCGAAGCGCGTCGCGGCCTGCACGCAGCGCGAAGCGGCGAAAGCGGCCAAACAAGCCCAGAAGGCCGCGGGGGATATGAAGAAAAAGCTCGGGTTCTAAACCGTAAGTATATGCGACGGCATGAAAGGCCGGGGTTCACGCCCCGGCCTTTTTTGTTTCCGCGGAACTTCCGGACGGGGATGGTTGTCTAACGTTTCAGAACAGGGGACCGGTCCATGCAGGATGTCGGAAAGGGATTGATCGAGGCGGCGGGCAGGGGGGAATCGGGAGCGTTCCGGGAACTTTATGACCGGACCTCCGGTTACGTCTACACCCTTGCCTGGCGGGTTACAGGCCGCAAGCAGGACGCGGAGGAGGTCACGCAGGATGTTTTCGTGAAGCTCCACCGGAGCCTCGGTTCCTTCAAGTTTGAATCGTCGTTCAAGACGTGGCTTTACCGGGTGACGATGAACACGGCCTTGAACCACGCGAAGAAAAGGAGCCGGGTCTCGGAGCGGGAGATCGGGGATGAGGACGGTGACCGCGCGGTCGCGGGTCCCGACGCCCTCCGGGCCGTGGAAGCGGGGGAAACGGAGTTGAGGCTGAAGGCGATGCTCGACCGTCTGAATCCCGACCAGCGTGCCTGTATCGTGCTCCGCGAGATCGAAGGAATGGATTATCAGGCGATCGCGAACGCGCTTTCGGTCAATCTGAACACGGTGCGGTCGCGGCTTAAACGGGCCCGGGAGGCCCTGATGGCGATGGGAAAAAAGGAGGTGACGGTCCATGCGATGTCATAAGGTTCGGGAATGGTTGCTGACCGATTACCGGGACGGGGAACTGGATGATTCCCGGAAGGCGGCCCTTGAGGGGCATCTGAAGGAATGCGAGGAATGCCGCCTGTTCGAAAAGGAAACCGCGGGGCTTGTGCCGCTTCCGTTCACATCCGGCCCGGGTGAGCTGAAGCCGGGCCCGGAGGTGTGGGAGAGGATCCGGGAGAAGATCTCGGGAGAAAGCTGGCGGGACCGGCTCGCGGGTTCTTTCTCGGGGATGTTCCGTCCGGTGCCGCTCTTCAGGGTCGCGTTCGCGCTTTCGCTGGTTCTTGTTGTGGCGGTGATGATGCGATTTCCGTCGCAGGCGCAATTCGATCCGTCGGTCTCGGAATATCTGACGGAGCAGATGGACCTGATGTCCGCGCTCGGAAGCGGAGATCCCGATCTGTTGAACGGGGACAGCCCGGATTTCACTCTGGATTTCACGTCGCTGGCCTGAACGGAACTTTCCGGGGACTGTCGCGGTCCAAGGGTTCAGAATAAAAACGGAGGTATTGCCATGAAGAACGGGTGGTCAACGAAATTCGCGGTACTTTTGACGGCGGTCAGTTTGCTTGCGGCGGGACCGGTCGCGTTTGCCGGGTCATACGAAGAGAACGGACCGGGTGGTCGCAGGGGCCGGAAACAATGCGGGCCGGAACAGATGTACAAGGACCTGGGCTTGAGCCAGGAACAGCAGGATAAACTCAAGGCCCGGCGCGAAGGCGGCAGGGAACAGCGGAAGGCGCAGCATGAGCAGATCAAGACGAAGATGCGGGCTCTCCATGAAGAGATCGGGAAACCGGAAACGACGCGCGTTTCGGTCGAGCCTCGGGTCGCGGAGATCAATGCGTTGAAGGCGCAGATGTTCAGCCAGCGGATCGACGATACGTTTGCGCTCAAGGAGGTCCTGACGCCGGAGCAGTTCGCGAAATTCCGGGAACATCACAAAAAGATGATGAAGCGCGAGCGTCAGGGGTGGCAGAAGAAAGGGATGAAGTGGCAGAAAGGCCCCAAGGGTCCGGAAGATGCCGGTGAGCAAGGCCCACTTCCCGAACCCGCCGGATAAAAACAGGGAATCGGCTGCCGTATCACGAAAGTCCGCGCTTCGAAGGATCGCGAAGCGCGGACTTTTTTTCCGGAACTTTACGTGCCTTGAGGCAGATAGTAGTATTTTCCCATGATCGGGAAACAGAAGCTCATCCGTCTCCGTGAAGATTGCGTCCGGGTCGAAGCCGAAAGCATTCTCCTTTACACGCGTTATCCCGATAACTCCGGAATCTTCGATGCCTTTCCCGCCGATGACAGGGAGCGTCTTGGGAGGTATCCGGTTCCTGAAGTCCTGATCCTCTGCGCGCTTCTCTCCCACACCAGAAAAACCCTCAACGCTCTCCTGGGTTTTTCGCCAGGCACCTTCGGCAGGGTGCGATCTCCACGGATTTTCCATGCTGGCGCAGAGTTTCGGTTATCATGTCGGCAAGATTCGTCCGGATCGGGGACAATATCCATAGCAGTTGTAACCTGCAGTCCGTCATGGAAGCGCTTGAAAAGACGCCGGGGAGAAGGCGTCGCCACCTGTTCGATGCCGGGGTGGCTATGGGCGCGTAACCAGGGGAGTGTCGCTCCGGGGCTTTGCGGTGCGATGGCAAGGATTTAACGTCTTCCCGTGGTTATCCGCGGATGATTTCCGTTGTTGACTCTGGGAAGACATTTGACATAATGTCAAAAAAATACCCAGAGAGGACATATGAAAAGAGCGTTAAAAAAAGCATCGCGAACCGGAAAGACAGCTTTCCGCACCAAACCCCGAACTGGTTCATTCCTGTATACACAATCCCCGAACAGATTTTCAGAAGTCCGGAGAAAAGCCGGTCTTTCCATCGGGGAGGTGGCGGATCTTGCCGGATGTAATCGCCGGACAGTCTATCGCTGGGACAAGGGTGAGATTATTCCACGCAAACCGGTATTTGACCTTCTTGAGAAAAACGCGGTTTTTGCGCTGAAAGATTCTGCTGATAACCCGCTGTTTACATTTATTGATCTTTTTGCCGGGATTGGCGGCATGCGCATGGGGTTCGAAGCTGTTGGTGGAAAGTGTGTTTTTACCAGTGAGTGGAACAAGTATGCGCAGGAAACCTATCAAAAAAATTTTCTCCCGGATCACAGGATAGCCGGGGATATCACAAAGATTGAGGCGGAGGATATTCCGGATCATGATGTTTTGCTCGCTGGATTCCCGTGCCAACCGTTTTCAATAGCGGGTGTTTCCAAGAAAAATGCGTTGGGCAGACCCCACGGTTTTTTATGCGAAGCACAGGGGACACTTTTCTTTGACGTGGCAAGGATTATAGCCCATTGCCGGCCCAAAGCTTTTCTGCTTGAAAATGTTAAGAACCTGGCAAGCCATGACAGGGGAAATACATTCCGCGTGATCATGAAAACACTTCGGGAGGAACTGGGCTATTCAGTGGATTTCAGGATAATAGATGCCAAGGCATTCGTTCCGCAGCATCGTGAGAGAATATTTATTGCCGGGTTCCGAAAAGATACGGGTTTTCGCTTCAAGGATTTGTGCCTGACATCCCCTGGGGAAGGGCCGAGGCTGAACAGCATCCTGCATCCCGAGGATGGAATGGAGCAGGAAGAGCCGCCTTATACCCTGGGTCCGAAGGCAAAAGTGGCTGACAGGTATACACTCACGCCAAAGCTGTGGAATTATCTTCAACGATACGCCGCGAAGCATAAAGCTGCGGGGAACGGATTCGGATTTGGTCTGGTGGGTGGCGGCGACACGGCTCGTACTCTCTCGGCCAGGTACTACAAGGACGGATCAGAGATTCTTGTTAAACAGAAAGGAAAACGGCCGCGACGGCTTACCCCGAGAGAATGTGCCAGGCTGATGGGTTTTGATCAGCCGGGGCGTGACAGGTTCAGGATACCGGTTTCAGACACGCAGGCATATAAACAATTTGGAAATGCCGTTGTCGTTCCAGTTGTTGAGGTAGTCGCAAAACACATGTTGTCGCATATACTCAGGCTCACGCATTACGCTTATGTAACGCAGCCTGAACAGGAAACCATGGTTGCGGCATATTAATCCATGACAGATGTTGTTTCGGCAGCTGTCAGAAGCAGAATGATGGCCGGGATAAAGGGGAGAAATACAAGGCCCGAGCTTCTGATAAGAAGCCTTCTGCATAAACGGGGATTCAGGTTTCGCCTGCATGACAGGGCCTTGCCGGGTAAACCCGATCTTGTTTTCCGGAAATACAAGGCGGTTATATTTATCCAGGGATGTTTCTGGCACGGACACAAATGCCATTTGTTTAAATGGCCTGCTACCCGGGAAAAGTTCTGGAGAACCAAGATTGGAATTAACAAAAAGAACGATCGGAAAAACCATGAACAGTTGATGAAGCGGGGTTGGCGCGTGCTGGATATCTGGGAATGTGCCCTGAAGGGGGTCGGGAGAAGGACCACGGAGAATATCGCAATGCTTGTAACCGGATATTTAAAATCCGGGGCAAGATATCAGGAAATAAAAGGCATTCTTGAAAAGCCGGAAAGGAACAGGGCGTGAAAAAACTTTTTGAAATTCACAAGGAAACAATGCTTTCTCCGTCCGGAGTGCTGGACAAGGCAATTGATAAAACTGTTTTGCCCAGTAATGAAGTTCCCTGGATCAAGAAGCATTTCAGCCGGATCATTGACAGGATCGGGAAGGAAGCCTATGCGATTTTCCTGGCGGAAGAGCAAAAGGCCGGGAAACGGGCCATGGAACTTTATTTTGACAGGCTGGTGCCGAAGCGATCTTCCAGAAAAGATACTATCAAAATTGTTGCCCGTAATTTTATGGCATTTGACAGATTTTTCCTGTCGCTGGCACAATCCAGAAAACCACGGGCAGGGAGTGCTTTTGAAGGAATGATCGGGAATCTTTTCAGGAGGCTGAAGTACCCCTTCGCTGAACAGCAAGTGATAAACGGGAAGCCGGATTTCCTTATGCCGAATCGCAAACATTATGATGTCAACCCGATGGACTGTATTATCTTCACGGTCAAAACGACGCTCCGGGAACGGTGGCGTCAAATTGTTACAGAAGGCACCCGCGGGCTTGGGTTTTTCTGGCCACAGTCGACCGAAAGATTTCTGAACCACAGCTTGGTGAGATGCTGAGGAATCGCATCCATCTTGTTGTTTCGGAGGACTTGAAAAACCGGATCCCTCATTACAGAAAAGCGGCCAACGTTCTCTCTTTCGAGCAGTTTTTCCGCAATTATCTGGATCCTGCTGTCAAGCGATGGAAAAGGGCAGGGGTTCTTGGAAAATAGATAGCAATGGTGCTTTATGGATGTCCGGGGCGCCGACTGTAATAAAAAGGGCCTCGTTCTGGACAATGGCGTCTGTATCCCATGGAGTGAGGTAGCCGTCATGGGGAAGTGCATACCAGCGCTTGGCAGCCCGCGCAGTTTTTAAAACAGAAAAAAGCTTTGGCCAATACCAGCCTCGGGTTTCCGGGAAAAGACAAGGTGAATCCGGAAAAGATCAAATCAAAAATGCTGGATTATTGCCGCAATCATACGGACGTCAGAATTTTCAAAAAAGATTGTTGCGGGAAACTTCTTGCGGACATTTCCTTTCTCAGTGAGCGTGTACAGGAAAGATTGCCCCCGCATGCGAGAAATTGATATCGTGAAAAACATCTGTGTCAGGCGAATGGCTGGAGCGGGTTTGATCGGGCTGAGCTATAAAACCAGGTTCCCTGTCATTGGCACGGAACCGGGGAACGGGGTGAACAAGACTTTTTTTATAAAAAAGGATGATCTCGTTCCAGGATAAAAGGAGGATTCTGAAATGAAGAAAAGTTTTCCGCTTTCCAGGGTCTATACCCTGATCGAACCGGGCCCCGTGGTGATGGTTTCGACGGCGCTGAATGGCCGGCCGAACGTCATGACACTGGCGTGGCACACCATGATCGATTTCGAGCCGCCGCTTGTCGGCTGCGTGATCAGCGACAGGAACTATACGTTTGGAATCCTGAAAAAGACCGGGGAATGCGTGATCAATATCCCGACCCCGGATCTCGGCCGGAAAGCCGTGGCCTGTGGCAACATCTCGGGCCGGAACGCGGACAAGTTCGGGCGGTTCGGCCTCACGCCGGTCAAGGCCTCGCGCGTCAGGGCGCCCTTGATCGACGAGTGTTACGCCAATCTCGAATGCAAGGTTGCCGATCAGCGCATGGCGGGCCGGTACAACCTTTTTATCCTTGAGGTGATCCGCGCCTGGATCGACCCGCGGGTAAAGAACCCCGGGACCCTCCATCACCGGGGCAAAGACATTTTCATGTTGAGTGGCAAGACCGTCCGGATTCCTTCCCGGATGAAATAGAAGACGGTGTCTTTCTCTCGCGGTCTCAAAGGTTTACATTTCGGACGGGGATGATATAATTCTCGCGTTTTTCAGCAACGAGAAAACCCTGAATTCATCATTTGTTCCCCCATGTAACGAAAGATCACAAAAGGAGGATGTTTCCATGAAAGACCTGAAAGGGACCCGGACCGCCGAAAATCTCATGAAGTCCTTCGCGGGCGAATCGCAGGCGCGGATGCGCTACACCTACTATGCCTCGACGGCGATGAAAGAAGGCTATCGTCAGATCTCCGGCATTTTCACGGAAACAGCCGAGAATGAAAAAGAACACGCCAAGATTTTCTACAGGCACCTGACCTCCCATGGGCTCAACGGGGCCGTCCAGCAGATCAACGCCGGTTACCCGATCATGCTCGGGACGACGCTTGAGAACCTGAAAGCGGCGGCGAGCGGCGAGCGCGAGGAGTGGGCGGACCTTTATCCTTCGTTCGCGACGGTCGCGGACGAGGAAGGGTTCCCGGAGGTCGCAAGGAGCTTCAAACTGGTGGCCATGGTCGAGAAACGCCACGAGGACCGCTACGTCAAGCTTGCCGACGCCCTCGAACATCACAAGATCTTCGTCAAGGACGGCAAGGTTTTCTGGAAGTGCCTGAACTGCGGTTACATCGTGGAGGCGACCAGGGCCCCCGAACGGTGTCCCACCTGCGACCACGCCCAGGAATTCTTCGAAATGTGGGTCGAAAATTACTGATCTTTCAATCCTCTAACTCATTCCCAAGGAGAAACAGCAATGCCCAGCTATAAGGAACTCGGTTTAGTTAATACACGTGAGATGTTCGCGAACGCCATGAAGGGCGGCTACGCCATTCCCGCCTACAATTTCAACAACATGGAACAGATCCAGGCGATCGTGATGTCCTGTGTCGAAACCCAGTCTCCCGTGATCCTCCAGGTCTCCAGCGGCGCGCGCAAGTACGCGAACCAGACCCTCCTTGAGTACATGGGCAAAGGCGCGGTCGAAATGATGAAGGCCTACGCGAAGGAAAAGGGCCTCAAGCCGATCCCGATGGCGCTGCACCTTGACCACGGTGACACCTTCGAGCTCGCGAAATCCTGCATCGAATCCGGTTTTTCGTCCGTCATGATCGATGGTTCCCACCATCCCTTTGAAGACAATATCAGGCTGACCCGTCAGGTCGTCGAGTTCGCGCACAGGCATGACGTGACGGTGGAAGGCGAACTCGGCGTGCTGGCCGGGATCGAGGATGATGTGAGCGCCGAGCACTCGACCTATACGGACCCGAATGACGTCGTGAAGTTCGTGAAGGAGACCGGCGTGGATTCTCTCGCGATCTCCATCGGGACTTCGCATGGCGCCAACAAGTTCAAGCCGGCCCAGTGCACGAGGAACGCTGACGGCGTTCTGATCCCGCCGCCGCTGCGTTTTGACATCCTGAGAGAGATCGAGCAGAAAATCCCCGGTTTTCCGATCGTGCTGCACGGCGCTTCCTCGGTGCCGCAGGACGCCGTCAGGATCATCAACGAGAACGGCGGCGCGCTCAAGGATTCCATCGGGATTCCGGAGGAACAGCTCCGCCAGGCCGCGAAATCAGCCGTCTGCAAGGTCAATATCGATTCCGACGGACGTCTCTGGATGACCGCCGCGATCCGCAAGGTTTTCAGGGAAAAGCCTGCGGAATTTGATCCCCGTAAATACCTCGGCCCGGCGCGCGACGCGCTGGTGGCGATGTACAAACACAAGAACGAAAAGGTGCTTGGCTCAGCCGGCAAGGCCTGACTCCCCGAAGGGAGACCCGGTATGAAGAAGGTCCTTTTGCTGTCGTTGGCGGTGTTGCTGGTGGGTATATCGCCAGTCCGCGCGGAGGAGACCGGGGAGGTTGCCGGCGATATGCCGGGTGTGTCCTCGCTTGCCAGGATGTGCGCGGGGGGTGGTGCGGGATGCTGCTCTGCGGGGTCTTCCATGGTCGCGGCACAGGATGGCGGCGTGATCGTGCTTTCGGGTGAAAAACTTTTCAAGTATGACAACGCGCTCAACCTGGTCAAGGAAGTCGAGTTGCCGAAGCCTCTTCAGCCGGAAGCGCCCGAAGCCGTGAACCCCGACATCCGGGCTTCGGAACCGCTTTAGGCCGGATACATTGAACCGGGAACCCGATTCCTGTAACGGAAATCGCGGGAGGTTGTCACGATGATGAAACGCGTTGCGGTCCTGTCCCTTTGTTTGATCCTTGCATGCCCCGGCATTGTCCTCGCGGAACTCAGCTGGAAAGATCTCGGCCTTCCGGCGACCCGGTTCCCGCAAACCACCCAGTATTATCAGGTCCATACCGTTGATGAGGATCCGTCCGCTCCCGGCTTCCTGATCTTTTCCGTCTCTTCCGAAAAGGTCAAGACCCGCGTGGAAGGGCTCGCGGACCTCAAGAAATGGTCGCACGAAGCCGCCGTGGTGGCCGAGCTTGACAAGGACAAGAACGCGGCCGGCGGCATCGCGGACGGAGCGGTCGAATCCGTCAAAGGAACGGGCCGGGGGCTAAAGAACCTGGTTCTGCACCCCGTCAATTCCGTGAAGGGTATCGGAACGGCGGCGGGCAGGGTCGGCACCAAGGTGGGGGACGCTTTTCGCGAAAAGGAAGAAGGCGAAAAAGGGGACAGCTTTCTCAGCTCCGGGAAGCGGCAAATCGCGAAGAAGCTCGGCGTTGACGTCTATTCCCGCAACGAGGTCCTTCAGGAAAAACTTTCAACCCTCGCCAAACAGGAGATGGGCGGGCGCGGTATCGTGATGGTGGCCAAGTTTTTCATACCGGTCGGATTGGTCGCTTCGGCCGTCATGACGGCGAGCAATATCAACAACGCGGCAGACGGACTCGTGAATGACAGGGACCGGGCCGACCTCTATTCTCTCAACAAAAAAGCCCTGATCGAATGCGGTTTCGAACCCGGAAAGGCCGTCGCGTTCCTGAATCACGGTTACTATACGCCGCGTGAGATCACTTATTTCCGGTTTTATTTCGAGAAACTTTCGCGGCTGCGGGGCTACAAGGCCCTTCTCGATGAAGCGACCCGTTTGAGCGACGCGGTCCCGGCCCGGAAGTTCCTTCATGAAGTCCAGATCGCCGCGGACGCGGCGGACACCATGCCCGACGCGGTCGCCGTGGATATTGTTCCGGAAGGGCTTCTGATCGAACGAAAGAACGCGGCGGTCCTTATTTGTGGTTATGACTATCTTGACGCGTCACCGCTCGGGGACAGAATTATCAAAAAAGCGGATGAGTACAAGTGGAAGCTCAAAAAATCCTCCGCGGAGATATGGAACGCCGGCATCGTGACCCCGCGGTTCGGAGCGTCACTGCTTGTGACCGGCATCAAGGCCCGGCGGATGTGTCTTTTCAGGGACAACAACAATAACGCGACGGTCGACGGCCCGGCGATTTGAAGCCTCAAAGGAGATCCATGAAACACCAGACATGTCTTGTCACCGGGGGCGCGGGGTTCATCGGCTCCCATATCGTTGACGCCCTTGTCCGGAAAGGATTTCGCGTTCGCGTGCTGGACGATTTCTCCCGGGGTAAAATGGAGAACCTGGAGCTTTCGAGACGTCATGTCAAGGTGATCGAGGGCGATGTCCGCTCCCTCAAAACGGTTTCCGCTGCGGTAAAAGGAGCCGCCTGTGTTTTCCACCTGGCCGCGATCGCGTCGGTGCCCCAGTCCTGCGCGGATCCCCTTGAGGCCCATGAGGTCAACGTGACCGGGACCCTGAACGTGCTCCTGGCCGCGCGCGACGCCGGGGTGAAGCGGGTGGTCTTCACGTCTTCCTCCGCCATTTACGGCGACACCCGGAAGTTTCCGACGCGCGAGGACGAACGGCCGATGCCGGAATCCCCGTACGCCGCCTCCAAGATCATGGGGGAATATTACTGCCGGAATTTCACGCGGCTGTACGGCCTCGAAACCGTGTCGCTCCGGTATTTCAACGTGTTCGGTCCGCGCCAGGACCCGAAATCCCAATACTCGAACGTGATTCCGATCTTCATCCGGAAGATGAAGCGTGGCGAGACGGTTACGGTTCATTGGGACGGGAAGCAGTCACGGGATTTCGTCCATATCGACAACGTTGTGAGCGCCAATCTTATCGCCATGCGCAAACCCGGCGTCGCGGGGGAGTCGTTCAATGTCGGTTGTTTTGAGGAAAAAAGCATCCTCGAGATCGTAAGGGACCTCAAGGCCTGCCTCGGGATCAGGAATGTCGTGACGGAATTCGGACCGAAACGCGCGGGCGATGTGCGGCGGACGCTGGCCGATATCTCGAAAGCGAAGAAGAAACTTGGTTACCGGCCCGTGATGTTCTTCAAGAAAGGGCTTCAGTCCACGGTCCGCTGGTTCCTGGACCATCCCGAAGCGCTCTGACCGGGAGCCGGCCGCCGGGACTTCCGCTTTGGCTATCCAATACTTCTAAAATCGGTTATAATTCCCTAACTCCCCGAAGCCCGGAAGATTTTCCGGGATCCCAAGGAAATGTTCATCGGAGAAGTGTTCCCCGGAACGTTTTGATTTTCACACGGACCCGAAAGGAGTCAAAAATGAACTATTTGATCGTCTACAGTCATCCGAATCCCGCCAGTTTTAATCACGCGATCAAGGAAACCGTCGTCAAGGCGCTCAAGGGCAAGGGAAAGAACGTCCGCGTCCGGGATGTTTACTCGATGCGTTTCGATCCCGTCCTGAAGGCGGATGATTTCGAGACCTTCCAGCAGGAACGGACACCGCGCGATATCGAGATCGAACAGGAACACGTCCGCTGGGCGGACGTCCTGATCTTCATCTATCCCGTCTGGTGGGCGGGAATGCCCGCGATCGCGCGCGGCTACATTGACCGCGTTTTCAGCATCGGGTTCGCGTATGAGAACACCCCGGAAGGACCGAAGGGGCTTTTGACCGGGAAGAAGGTCTACGTCTTCAACACGATGGGCGCGCCGGTCGCGGCGTACGAGCAAAGCGGCATCTTCAAGGCGATCGAACTGCTGACCGACCAGGAGACCTTCAGGTTCTGCGGGCTCGAGGTCCTCGGCCACAAATATTTCGGTTCCGTGACGACCGTCACCGATGACGACCGCAAGGCGATGCTCGGCGAAGTGGAACGCGTCGCGGCGTCGCTCGTGTAAAGGGGATTTCCATGGGGCCAGCCTCTTTTGTTGGTTCTTACCGGATCACCGGTAACAAGGTCATCATCCGGCTCCGCAACCAGATTTGTGACTCGGCCGAAGAACTTCTCGAGAGCGGCCTGTGCCTCGAGATCGTGAAACGGGCCGTTGCGGCGCTCCAGAAACGCGGTTCGATCCTTCTCGGTATTTTTGGGGGGCGTGTGGTCGATGACGCCGGGATTTCAACTCTGATGCAAGTCCTCCAGTTCCTCGAAAAAATGGACGCCGACCGTGTCGCGTGTGTGGTGCCGGGCTCGGAAGACTTTTTCCGGGACCGGAACCTCCTGAACGATTTTGTTGAATACCTTTACAATTTCTGGCGCGGTTTCGAGCGGTTCATCGTCTGTGATTCGGAAGGCGACCAGCTGGACAGGCGCCCGTACCGGACCTTCAACCGGACGATCGAGAATCTGACGTCGCTTGTCCGCCATACCTACCGTGAGATCCAGGAGAATATCAGCGGCACGCACCCGCGCATTTACCGTCAGATCGCCGCCGGCGCGGAGATGGCCACGATCGCGACGCCCAAGGCGATCCCGTACCCGGGGGGCGCGTATCAGAAGCTCGCGCCGCTCAGCGTGGTCCGGCAGATTCTTTTCTATCCGCCGCTCGTGCTCGATCCGCCGAATAACAAGCGCACCGGGAAGTTCGAGCGGATCCAGGAGAACCCGCTCGAGTGGTGCAATTTCTCCCGCGACGAGTGGCTCTGCTATCCCGTGAAGGCGGGGGACACGCTGGTTCACGTCTATTTCAGCGAAAAATTCTTCGAGCTCGGCCTTTCGATGGCAAACCTTTTCGAGCTCGCGTCCGATGAGGACCTGAAGCGCAAGCCCGACGCCGTCTACCTCTACGGGCTTTCGGACGACCAGTTCCGGGCCCCGGAGGACGTTTTCCCGACGGTCTTCTTCGATGACGAGGCGAACGGGATTCTTGTCGGCGCGGTCCCGGCCCGGGACGAGTTCGGCTATTTTGGTTACCTGAAAAAGATGATTATGACCCTTCACAACATCAAGAAAATCCAGTCGGGACGGATGCCCTTTCACGGCGCGTTCATGAAGATCCATCTCAAAGGGAAAAAGCCCGCGACGCTTCTCCTGATGGGGGATACGGGCGCCGGGAAATCCGAAACGGTCGAGGCGATGCGCGGTTTCGGCGCCGACCTGATCCAGGACGCGATCGTGATCGCGGATGACATGGGGTCGCTGGAACTGAAAGAAGACGGGACGGTCCTCGGCTACGGGACGGAGACGGGCGCTTTTTCGAGGCTTGACGACCTGAAACCCGGGTTCGCGCTCGGCCAGATCGATCGCGCGATCATCATGAACCCCTATCAGGTGAACGCCCGCATCGCGCTCCCGATCACGACCTTCGCGAACGTCGTCAAGGGCCACACCGTGGATTTTGTCCTGTACGCCAACAACTACGAGGACATCGACGAGGACCACCCCGTAATCGAGCGTTTCGAGACCTCCGAAGAGGCCCTGAAGACCTTTCGCGACGGGGCTGTCATGAGCAAGGGCACGACCCGGACCATGGGACTTGTGCACACTTATTTCTCGAACGTTTTCGGACCCGTGCAGTACCGGGCCGAGCACGATGTCCTGGCCAGGAAATTCTTTGAAGCCTTCTACAAAAAAGGTATATTCGTGGGACAGATGCGCACGCGGCTCGGCGTCCCGGGGTGGGAACGCAAGGGTCCCGAAGAATCCGCGAAGGCGCTTCTGGACCTGATCCGTAACGACCAGAGGTATTGAATAATCAGGATCAGGAATGAGAGATGAGCTTTCCGGCCCGGAGCTCATGGAACAGTCCCCGGGCCCGAGTTTTGGAGGACCATGACCAAGGAAGTTTCGATTTGTCTGCACGGGCATTTCTACCAGCCCCCCCGCGAGAATCCCTGGATCGAGGAGATCGAGCAGCAGGACAGCGCCGCTCCTTTCCATGACTGGAACGAGCGTATCCACTACGAGTGCTACCTCCCGAACTCCCGCGCGCGCGCCCTCGACTCGAAGGGGAAGATCGTCGATATCGTTAATAATTTCGAGCACGTCAGTTTCAACTTCGGGCCGACGCTTCTCTCCTGGCTCGACGCCAAGCACCCCGATACCTACAAAAGCATCATCCGCGCGGACCAGGTGAGCCGGGAACTGCACCACGGTCACGGGAACGCGATCGCGCAGGTCTACAACCACATGATCCTCCCGCTTGCCAACCTGCGGGACAAGCGGACGCAGATCCGGTGGGGACTCGAGGATTTCCGTTATCGCTTTGGCCGCGAATCGGAAAGTATCTGGCTTCCCGAAACGGCCGTGAACGAGGATACGCTAGAGGCGCTTGTCGCGGAAAAGATAAAATACATCATTCTCTCGCCGTACCAGGCCCGGGCGGTGCGACCGCTCGACGGCGGTGAGTGGAAAGAAGTGACGGGCGGGCACATCGATCCGCGCCGGCCCTACCGGTGTTTCCTGAAGAACAATCCGGCTCTTTTTATCGACATCTTTTTTTACGACGGTCCGATCTCGCGCGCCGTCGGTTTCGACAGCCTCCTTTTCGATGCGAAACTTTTCACGGACCGTCTTCAGAGCGCTGTCGTGGACAACGACGAGCCCCAGCTTATCCATCTCGCGACGGACGGCGAGACCTTCGGGCATCACAAGCCGTTCGGAGACCGCGTGCTCGGCTACCTGACGTATGTGGAGATCCCGAAGCGCGGCCTCCGGATCGTCAATTACGGGGAATACCTCGCGGAGCATCCGCCGAAACACGAGGTCCGTTTGATCGAAGGCGAGAATGGCGAAGGCACGGCGTGGAGTTGCGCGCACGGGGTGTCGCGATGGAAGGACCACTGCGGCTGCCGCGGAGGCGGACCGGCGAACTGGACGCAGCACTGGCGCAAGCCGCTCCGCTGGGCGCTTGACTGGCTCCGCGACGAACTTGCCCGCGTGTACGAAAAAGAGGCCGCCAAGTACCTGAAGGAACCCTGGGACGCCCGCGACGATTACATCCGCGTCATCCTGGACCGGAGTGAAAAGGCGATCCGGGAGTTCTTTTACAAGCACGGGCTGCGCGAGCTTTCCAGGCCGGAGGTAACATCCTGCCTCAAACTGCTCGAGATGCAGCGTTATCTCATGCTGATGTACACAAGCTGCGGCTGGTTCTTTTCCGAGATTTCGGGTATCGAGACCGTGCAGATCCTCCAGTATGCCGCGCGCGCGGTCGAGCTCGGTGAGGAGGTAAGCGGTCTCAAGTTCGAGAGGGAGTTCCTCGACCACCTGTCGCTCGCAAAGAGCAATATGGAGCTTTTCAAGGACGGGCAGGGTGTCTATGAAAAGCTTGTGAAGCCCTCGAGGGCCGGCCTTCACCATATCGTGAGCTATTACGCGATCTGCTCGATCTTTGAGGATTACTACGCCAAGAGCGATGTGGTTAGCATGTACGCCAACAATCTCCACATCCTCCATCAGCGCAAGGAGTTCTTCGGGACGATCACGATGAATTTCGGCCGTGTCCGCGTGGTATCGCGTGTCACGCTGGAGGAGCGCGACCTCGTCTTCGTCGTGATCCAGATCGGTTTTTATGATTTCCGGTGCTCGGTCATGCCGTACAAGGACGAGGCGTCGTTTGACGCGCTGGAGCGGGACCTCTTTGACGCGCTCTACCAGCTGCCGATCCTCGATCTTTCGAAGAAGATAGACGCCTGTTTTGGTGAGGCCTATTACGCGCTGAAGGATCTCCGCCTCGGCGACCGCGTGAATATCATCAACCGTCTCACGCACGAGACGATCGAAAAGGTCAGCAATTTCTACGAGAATATCTATGAGGAAAACCTCCGCATGAACGAGATCTACCGGTCGATCAAGGTTCCGATTCCGGTGGAGTTCCGCTACGCGGCCGAACACACCCTCGGTAAGCGGCTGGACGAAGCGGTTCGCGAGTGGGGGAGCCAGGGATTTCCGGCGAAGCGCACGCTTCCCGTCTACCGGGTCATTGATTCGGCGAAGGCGCTCGATATCCAGGTCCACAAGTCGCCGATCGCGAAGTACCTGAGCGACGAATTGGCCTCGCTTGTCCGGGGTTTCGTCGCGGAACCCGGAGCCGCCGCGATCGAGCGGTCGCTTTCCATCCTCAAACTATCCAGGAAGATCGATGTTTTTCTCGACAAGCGGGTCGCGCAGGATGATCTTTTTTCCCTCGTCCGTTCCTGGAAGTCGATCGTGCAGGCGGTACCGCCCGTGATCCGTGAGCAAGAGAATCATTTTCTCCAGTTGATGGAAGAGCTGGATCTTTCCACCGACCGCGTCCGGAAAATGTTTGGCCACGCGGCTTGAGAGGGCGTGTTTCGTTGATCTTTTTTCGGGAAGGATCAGCGCACGAAATATGGGAAATTTTTTCATGATTGCTCTTGAGTAAGAGCAGGAAAGTTTTTGTGAATTTAACCCATCATTTCTGATCGAGGTGAAAAGACCAAATCCGAAAAAAATACGCTGACCTGATTAGCCTACCCCGTTCGTTCCGAATTTCTCGCCTGGCCTTCCAATGCCCCCACCCACTCTACGCCCGGGGTCTAGCTCCCGGGGGTAGAGTGGGTTATGGTCTGTTTTGATATAAGAT
>ERZ795030.127-NODE-127-length-121175-cov-18.003831_pt1 | contig 121175 bp, 108 predicted proteins | sample MGYA00375122_ERZ795030 | MGnify/ENA primary metagenome ERZ795030 (study PRJEB30165, sample SAMN05720146) | activated sludge metagenome | isolation source: anaerobic digester from wastewater treatment plant | place: Japan | collected 2015-04-20 ... | reverse complement strand
TTCAATTAATTATGCAAAGATAATCTTTACTTAACTAATCTTGAACCTAAATTTATATATCAGTAAATTTTAATAGTGCCACAAATCTTGTTCGAAATTCAAAATTTCATCCTCTACACGCTGCTGTTCACGACGTATAATGTCCGGATTGTCAATGTTTTTATCAATATCTTGACTAAGCAAATCGTAATCTTTAATAATGTAGCTGTCAAACTGACGCGAAATTAAAAATTCGTCATAATTAACCAATGGTGCGACGTTCCGTCCATTGATTTTCATAAATTCTTCTTGCAAATAAGGACGTAAATTATCGTAAGGCACCCAGAAAAACACGCCCGTACGCATATCCGAACGAGGGTTGTAATGCTCATCATAAACCGGAGCTATTGACAAAATTTTGTTGTGGAAAGTTGACGTAGCTTTATTAAAATACCATACTTCCTGAATATAAAATTTAGTAACACCCGGAGTTACATAGTTGATTTTTCCAAAATTATCTTCCCACGATGCCAATGAGTTAGCTTGGATAAACTCATCTACATCGAATATGTTTTCTTTGGTAAATCGAGGAACAAATGTTTGCTCAGGATTAGTTGGCGATTTGTAAGCAGTTAGTTTGCCTTCCAAAACTTTTAAAAACATGATAGAAAAAAGGTTCTTTTGCCCCATACTATCAATGTCTTCTTTAGGATAATACAAAGCGTTATTTTGCCTTTCGCGCAAATCGATAACACGTAACACAGCCTTCCGCCAAATAACGTCATCCAAACGAGGATTAACTTTTACCATTTTGGCAGTAATTTCTTCTACATCATTCGTTACTTTGGTAAAACTACCATCGGAATCAAAAAGTAGACTCGTACTATCAACTTCATTATCAAAGAATTGAGATTTTGCCGGCATTGACAAAAATAAACCCAAAATAATAAATAAAAAGCAATTACTCGTTTTCATAAATTTATGTTTTATGGTAATGTAATAGGAGGAAACGACAACGTTGTTGTTTTTGCTCCCGTACATCTAATTTTATCTATCAAAATAACAGAACCCGATTTCAAACGCGCCAATTGTCTTTTTTGGGCTTCTGTAAAATTACTACCATCAGACTGCGAAGCAGTAAAACCACCACGACCATCGGATATCAATAGTGTAAACTCACTGATTCTAAAGGTTGCTTGCAACATTCCGTCAGCATATTCAGCCGTCATTTTACTATTAATGATGTCGTTTCTAGTCAATTTTAACTTAGATGTGTTTGGAGAATAAAGCACAGAGTTTCCATTCACATCCTTGAAACTCATGAATGCAGTAGGGTCAGGCAACGATCTTACACGGAACTTATTACTTCCCATTGAAGTTAGTCTACCTTCGATATTAGCTGATACATTGATAACAACATCATCAAAACTTTTAGGTCTGCAAATATAACCACTACCACTCTTTTCCATAGTAGCATTTGCTGAAATCTGCAGTTTTTCGTTCGGCACACCCGGAACAGATATGCTGATTCGATTCGGATAACCCATGTAAACGACATTCATATCTTCATTAGCAATGGTTGCCGAGGGCGCTCCTACAGTATATTCATCCTTAAACGGATATTCGTGAGGAATGCCATCATTACCTCTCAAAATAATTTTTCCCGAATATTGAAACGTTCCCAATGTATTACACGTTACGGAGTAAGTATCACTTGACAAACGCGAATTACCAATATAATATTCCGGAACTTTAGTAGAGTCAACTGCCGATAAAGCAATACGTGCTTTGTAAACTCCACCTTGCATTACGTGTTTGGTGGCAGGAATCGGAAATGCTTCAATTTTATTGACACGAAAGTCGCCGGCATCCGTTTGCGCTTTAAAATATTGAATCAATTCCTGTTCTGTGGTCAAAATATCAGCCTCGTACTTAGATAATTGTGTTGTAACGGCAATAATGGGCATCGATTCAAATTGAGCATTCAACCAAGCTACTTTTTCGGTTCCATGCGAATTGAAACTTTCTCCCGTAAAAAAACGTTTTTCGTAGGTATCAATACGCATAGAATCACCATCGAACATTTGCTCCACAAAATAACGATAATCCTCTAACATGGCTTTGAATTGACGTCCCTTTTCCGTTCCTAACTTATCTTTGGTTCCAATAAAATATTGACTGGCAATATCAATATTATCTTTCTTCTGAAGTATATGTCTATTTACTGTATCCTTATCTATCTGTACGCCATCGGCCATCATCATCAAATCAGCTTTGGCCTGATGTATAAAGTCAAGGAGACTATCACTTTTTTGTTGCACAAGTTTCGATTTTTGCAACCATTTGCCCACTTTATCCGGATTTTGGTCATAAAGGTATTGCATCTCATCGTACAATGCTGTCTTTTGGCGATGACCTGTTTCGATGTTGCCCAACAAACTTTTGTTCACCATTATAAAACCATTCAAAATATCGGCAGAAACATTCAATGCCAACATAGCTGTTAGCACTAAATACATCATACCTATCATTTTTTGTCGCGGGGTTTCCGGACAGTTTTTTGCACCACTCATTCAAATAAAAATTTAAAAATAACCCAACTTAATCAACTATTGATTGCACTTAACATGTTGCCATAAATAGCATTCAAATCAGCCACTTTCTTAGCCAATTTTGCCGTTTCATCTTTATACTTTTCGACATCAACAGCACTTACTGCCATCGCTTGTTGTACTTTATTAATATCTCCTGCTACTACATTTATTATTGCTGTCTGTTTTTCTACTAATTCAGCTTGATTTTGAATGTTTTTCAATTGAATTTCATAAACAGAATTGATAGCCGCCAAATTTTTATTAATGGTATCAGCTTTTTCAACGTATAGTTTCGTATTTGCTTGAACCGTTGCCATGTTTTCGGTAATACCAGTGTAGGAGGCTAATAAAGCATCTGAAGCAGCATCAAGATTTTGTTGTTTTGTAGCGAATTGTGCAGCTGCTTGAGAAGCTGACGTTATATTTTGAGCAAACGTATCGGTAAGTCCAGCCACTTTAGAAATACCAGCCATCTGCTGAGCAGCTTCACTGAGGCTTTTTAAACTTTCGGAAAACGCTTTCACATCTTCATCTTTAATAGGATTCACACCTTGGGCTGTCATACCTTGATTAGCGGAGACGCTACCTCCCCCAATATAATTTATCAAAGGATCTTTCTTTTCGCCCACCAATGAAGGGAATGTATTACTCCACTTTACATCTTCAAACGGCTCGTCTAATACACCGATTGCAAATAACAATGACTCGGTACACATACCTAACATAAGCATTTGGCTCGCACCCGGCAAGTGTAAAATTTTAAACAATGCACCTAAAATAACAAGAGATGCACCTAAGGAATAAACGCTACCTACAACTTTTCTGCCTTGATAACTATGATACCAGATCATGAAGGCATTTTTTTCTTTTTTAGCCATGGATTTGATTTTTATAATTTTAAAATTTGGTTATTCTCCTATATAACTTCTCACGCAACGAAAACCGATGGATGCGCGCCGTTTGGTTTGATACTCGAAATCTCGGTAACCACATTGCAAAAACGCACCAATATCTTTCCATGAACCACCGCGAATAACTTTTCTGCGTAATATTTCAGGATCGTCGCTTTTGGATTTATATTCGTAGTGAGGATTCATATCTAAAGTAAAGGTGTGTGCCGTAGCTTCATACGTCGTTGATGTCCACTCCGAAACATTGCCTGCCATATCAAACAAACCGTAATCGTTCGGGTCAAACGAAGCCGTACGGCAAGGAATCAGATAACCATCTTCAGTATAGTTACCGCGCATCGGCTTAAAGTTAGCCATAAAACAACCTCTAGCATCCCTTACATAAGGGCCTCCCCAAGGATATTGTGCAGAATTGCGACCACCACGAGCTGCATATTCCCATTCAGCTTCTGTTGGCAAACGGTATTCCTGTGCACGCGGCAAATTGGGAACCGACTTGTATAGTTGTGTACGCCAATGACAAAAAGCGTGAGCTTGATCCCATGAAATGCCAACTACAGGATATTCGCCGTTACTCGGATGTGCAAAATAATTTTGCATGGCCGGCTCGTTGAAACTATAAGTAAATTCCGCTATCCAGCACATCGTGTCGGGATAGATGTTGATGATGCGGCTGGAAACGAGATCGCGACGATGACGCAGCGGTTTAACAATAATTGTATCCACAATGGCACCATTACGCATAAACGAACTATCAATGCGTACACGTGCATTTTTGTGGTAGCTACTCGTGTAGGGATTGAATTGATTTATAGGCAACGCTGCTTGGTCATAATTAACCCATTCATAACTATAATTCAAGATTCTGGTATTCAACTCACGCCCTTCTATTCTATCCTGTCCATTAAAATACATTTGGTTAATTGCCTCGTATTTTTCCTCTGCAATGTTATCACCTTCTTTCCATTTTACAGTCCACGGAATTTTCGCTTTCCAGTTCAATATCGTATCTTCCTCTTCTTGACCGTAAATTTTAACGGTTGTAAAATACTTGGCTGCTTCGGTTTCTTCGCTCATACGGCTCAAGAAAGTAAGAGCGATGGAGTCACGCACCCAATTTACAAATTGGCGATACTCTCCGTTCGTTATTTCGGTTTGATCCATCCAAAAAGCATCAATTGAAACCGTTTTTTGTTTTGGCTGCATTGACCATGTAATGGATTGATCGTTGGGACCCATGTTAAAAGATCCCCTTGGTATGAAGACCATACCATACGGTGTTGTTTCCGGTTTCGCTTTACTATAAACACCAACTAAAAATCCTTTCGGTTTGGAACAACTCGACAGAACTAAAACTGCCGTAAGAACCAAAATTACTGATTTCTTCATATCAAGTTATTTAAAGAATTCGTACACTTTTATATTTTTTGTCTTTCTTGCCAAAAGACAATCCAAATTCGTAAGATAAAAACAATTCGTGCGATCCGTGGCTCGCCGTAATAATTTTAGATGCAGGCAAATCATACGCATATCCAATCGACAATCCATTCAACACTTTTATTCCCAGAATAAAGGAAACCGCATCCTGAATACGGTACGATAGTCCGCCCCAATATTTTTCTTTATAATCCAGCAATAAGTTTACGTTCATCTGCCACGTTGTGAAATCGGACATCACCATTATAGCCGGCTTCAACTGAAAATTGTTTTTCAACTTAAAATTATAGCCTCCCATAACTGTGAACAACTGTTTTGTCACAAACTCGGCATTTTCATCAAACTCAATTGTAGGTGCCGGAATACGCAAAAGGGAAATGCCCATGTGCGTATTTTTATCCGAATAGAAAACTCCCAAGCCCAAATCGAGACCTATGCCGGATTTTGTGCCTTTGGGAATTGCGGGGTCATCAGCTACATGATATTCGCTTTCTACGTTTTTAGCGCTATCGCCATAACACGTGATGTTGATGAAACCGATATTCGCTCCTACACTTAAATCACCATTCCAAACTTTAAACTTATAAGCATACTGTAAATCGACCTGCAAATTGGAAAAAATGCCTGCTTTATCATTTATCAAGTTGATACCCGCTCCGTGCTTCGTTTTTCTTATGTTAAACGGAGCATTGACCGAAACCAACGTTGTTTGCGGCGCATTTTTAATTCCTACCCATTGCATTCGGTGCGATGCAAACAGATGCATCATTTGCTGTTCGCCAACAGCAGCCGGATTTAAATTCGCTTTATTGAACATGTATTGGCTAAATTGGGCATCCAATTGAGCAAAAACAGTCGTTAGCGTTCCTATATAAAATATTAATCCTAATAGTAATCGTTTTTTATATTGACTTTTCAATCTCACCACAATCTATCTCGATAGCCAAGTTAATAAATAAACGCCTTTATATGCTTTGAACTTGAAAAACACGAAAAAATTGTGTTAAAGTCATTTTTTATTGCTTTCGTTTGCAAAACGAAAAAACTCTTCTGTTCAATATTCCTCTTCGTTAAAGAAAAAATCTTCCTTACTTGGATAATCAGGCCAAATGTCTTCCATACTTTCGTAAATTTCGCCCTCATCCTCTATTTCTTGCAAATTTTCAATAACTTCAAGAGATGCACCCGAACGCATTGCATAATCAATCAGCTCATCTTTGGTAGCAGGCCAAGGAGCGTCTTCTAATTTTGATGCAAGTTCTAACGTCCAATACATATTTTTATTATGAATTTATCGTATAACTTTTTATCGCAAAACGCCGCTACCCGTAGTTTAAATACATTGACAGTAAAACCTTACAAGCATCCGGCCGCACAATTCTGTCTCAATTCTATACAAAATACCGAATTAACAAAATCACTATACTTCAATTGGCAAAGATAGTTTTTTTTTACGAAAAAAATCATTTTTGCCAAAAAAAATTGGTGTTCCCTTTTTTTTCTTCTAAAACCCGTGCAAAAACGAACAAAAAATCGGACAAACGATTGATGTAAACTAACAAATTTTTATCTATAACATGCTCTTTATCAGCAGTTAAAATCTCTACCTCAGCGCGACGAGCTACAGCTCTACACACATGACATAGTGCAGATAATTCATCGTTACCATATACAATAAAATTGTTAATTTTAGGCAATTGTGCATCAAACTTGTCAATATTTTCCTCTAAAAATCGAATTTTTGCCTCAGAAATTTGCGCAAAATCATCAATTTTTCTTTTAGCAGTGTCTGTTGCCAAGTTAGCACCAACTGCAAACAACGTATTTTGTATTTCCAAAATTAGGTCTTTTTCGTCGTCGGAAAGTTTAGAGCGAAGCAGTCCAAGAAAAGAATTGAGTTCATCGACTGTGCCGTAGGCTTTAATCCGAAGGTCGCTTTTAGGAACACGGCTACCACCTATCAACATAGTAGTTCCTGTATCGCCTGTTTTGGTGTAAATTTTCATGATTAAATAAGGTTAAAACGCTACGACATACTGCTGTTTCGTCAAATCCGTATTGAACCAAACTGCACCCATACCACCGACGTCTATAGCCAAACGCACCGACGGATGTTCCACTATGGTATTCCATGCAGACCACATATCGGCTGACCAACGTATGTCATCGAACACAAAGATACTATTTTTATGGATTTTAGGCAAACATGTTTGAAAATAATTTAAAGTCGCCTGTTTTGTGTGGTTGGCGTCGAAAAATACAAAATCGAGTGTTTCTACACTCGCTACCGTTTCAGCTAAAATGGAATCAATGTTACCGTTAATTACGTTGATATTGTGAAAACCATTGTCTTTGAACGTTTTGCGCGCCATTTTGCACAAAGTCGGGTCGCCCTCCATCGTTATTACTTTGGAATCAAAATCCGCCGAAGCCAAATACATGGTTGAAATTCCAAGACTGGTACCCAATTCCAAAATAGTACGCGAATGATTGAAATTGACCAAACGAAACAGCAATTGTGCATATTTTTTTGATTTAACAGATTTTCGGGCAATATCGGCAACCGTACGACTACGTGATTTTCCCGTACCGTAATCAACAAGTTGCACTACTTTTTTATCGGAAAGGAATTTTGTTCGAATGGCTTCTATCTTATCGTAACAATAATATTTCCCTTTTTCAAAAAAAACATGATTGAGCAAGTGAAAAACAAATGGCGATTGAACACCGAAACCTTTCCGGTGAGACGCTGTAAGACAATATTTTACGGCAGATACCGCCTGAAACAATTTTTTCATAATAGTTTTGCAAATATACTAAAAATTCAATTTTATAAAGATTTATCTGAAAATAACATTACTTTTGCAATCAAATATTATATCAATATGAAAACCAACAAATTTTTACTCATCATTTTTCTATGTTCAATCGAATTACTATCGTTTGCGCAAGTATCGAAAGAAATTTATGAAATTCAAGGAACTTCGTCCACATCACCATTTGTTTCGCAGGTGGTTACCACAACAGGCATTGTAACTGCCACTTATATGGAAAACAATCAATTAGGCGGTTTTTTTATGCAATCTAAAAATGGCGGTATCAGTGGCGCATCTTGCGGGATTTTTGTCTATTTGGGAAGTAGTAGCTACACCGTAGCCAAAGGCGACGAAGTGGAAGTTACCGGCACAGTTTCAGAATACAACCAACGCACACAAATCAGCAATATCACAAATTGCACTGTAAAATCGCACGGAAATGTTATAACACCCACCAAAGTTGTGTTCAACGAAAATTTTAAAACCAACGCAGAACGCTACGAATGTATGTTGCTGCAATTTGACCAAACACTTACTGTTGTGTCAAATCGTAATTTACGACAATACGGACAGCTTACTTTATCAAGCAAACGTTTGAAAACTCCTACAGAAATTACTTTACCCGGCTCAGCGGAATTTTACGCACTACGCACAGCAAACTATAACGACCAAATAATTTTAGACGATGCCAGCACGGTAGTTTATCCGCAACCCATTCCGTTTGTCAATGCCAACGGAACACGCCGCACCGGCGAACGCATCGACAATTTTGTAGCCATACTCGATCAAATAGCTATCGGATACGTAGTTTACGCTGCAGAAAACATGACATTCTATGGTAATCCTCGTCCGGTACAACCGATAAATTTAGGAAATTACAATTTGAAAGTATGCAGTTTTAATTTGAAATATTATCTGCGCGAAAATTTTGGCACAGGCTACGGTCCCAACAATCAAACGGAAGCAGACCGCCAGCACAGCAAAATTCTAAAAGCGCTTTTAGCCATTGATGCCGATATATACGGATTAGTGGAGATACAAACGGGTCAAAACACCATAGAATACCTTACAAACGCCCTCAACGCAAGCGTTGGAAATGACGTTTACGCCTACATAAATGACGGAACTACTACTTACGGAAGTTACACAAAAGTGGGTTTTATCTACCGCAAAGACAAAGTTGCTACGGTAAAAGAACTTCGCAGCAACAATGATGGTATACAAAATCGTAAAAAAGCGCAATGTTTTAAATTATTATCCAACAACGAATCCTTTGTTTTTTCACTCAATCACTTTAAAGCAAAAAGCGGATGCAGCAGTGCAACGGGCGACAATGTAGATATCGGCGACGGTCAAAGTTGCTACAACGGCGACAGAGTGCGCGAAGCCAACTCTACCATTTCTTTTGTAAATGTATGCGCCACTTACTACAACGAACCTGATATTTTAATTATGGGCGACCTCAATGCCTACACAAAAGAAGACCCGTTGCAAGTGTTTTACAACTATAACTACACAAATTTACAGAAACATTTTCAAGGCGAATCTGAATATTCTTATTCTTACAACTCCGAAGTCGGATGTTTAGACCATGCACTTGGCAATCCATCGCTCACACAGCAAGTCAGCGGATGTGCTGTATTCCATATCAATGCCGACGAACCTAGTTACTTTGAATACGACCAAACGCCTTTCTACGACACAATGTATCGCTGCTCCGACCACGATGCCGTAGTTGTTGGTCTCAATTTAGGTGTCCAGAACACCAAAACAACCTTTGAAAGTAATTTGACAATTGCACCCAATCCAACAAAAGGCACTTTCACCATTGCGAACGCATGCGGTAGTCGCTTGACAATAACCGATTTATTGGGACGTTTTTACTATACTACTATTTTAACAACTGACAATGAAACAATTAACACAACACTTCCTCAAGGCGTTTATTTGCTCAACTTCACGTTAGGCAGCAAAACAACGACAAAAAAAATAATTATCCAATAAGTATGCATCCGTTAGAAATCATCGACAAATATTACACTGAAGGCACACCGCTGTACACTATACTGTTATCGCACAGTCGTTCGGTAACCGCAAAAGCTTTGGAAATTGCTGAACGACATCCCGAATTGCAGCCAGATAAAACTTTTATTGCCGAAGCGGCTATGTTGCACGATATCGGTATATTTTTAACCCATGCACCCGGCATCCATTGTACCGGCAAAGCCAACTACATAGAACATGGTTATTTGGGTGCTGAATTGATGCGTAAAGAAGGTTACGAACGGCATGCGTTGGTTTGCGAGCGCCATACGGGAACAGGTTTGTCGCTGGAAGAGATAAAAAAACGCCAATTACCTCTGCCTCACCGCGATATGTGTCCCATAAGCTGGGAAGAACAGATTATTTGCTATGCCGATAAATTCTTTTCAAAAACGCATTTAAACGAGATGCTAACACCAGAAAAAATTCTTACTTCTTTAGCTAAATTTGGCGAAAAACCTATTGAAAAATTCAAAAAATGGATGATTTTATTCGAATAACACCATAAAAAAACCGCTTTTGAAAAGCGGTTTTTATTTGGAAAAAAAATTATACAACATTTATGACCAAATAAGTCCGTCAGCCACTTGTTCAGCTAACTCTTTATTGCTCAACAATTCAACGAGTTTTAAGGAAAAATCAAAAACGCAACCGGGACCTTTACCGGTAAGTATATTGCCACTAACCGCAAATTTACCTTTTGCGATGGTTGCGCCCTCTAAATATTTTTCAAATCCGGGATAGCAAACAGCCTCTTTTCCTTTCAACATTCCCAATCGTCCCAAAACCAAAGGCGCAGCGCAAATTGCCGCCAACAAACCTCCTTTTTGGTAATGATGCGTCAAAAGAGTTTTAACTTTTTCGCTTTGGTCTAAATTTGAAGTACCCGGCATTCCTCCCGGAAGCACTAAACAATCGGCTGCCGAAAAATCAACATCATCTATCAGCGCATCTGCCTCAACCACAACGCCATGTGCACCGGCAACCTGTTTTGAACGTGTTATTGATACCGTTTGCACTTTAAAATCGGCACGCCTCAACACATCAACAGTTACCAAAGCTTCAGCTTCCTCAAATCCATTTGCAAGAAAAATAAAAACAGTTTTCATAATTGTTTAATTCAATCTAAAATGATAAATAATTTTTCCTATAGCTTTTGATTTCCCTGCTGTAAATTTCGCTTTTCGGGCAGCCTCTTTTGCTGCTTCTCGCGATGCAAAATCGCCAATAGTATTACCTTGTGATGCTATAGTTGCTTCTATTACATTACCATCACTATCAACACTAATTATTACAACAATAAATCCTTCCTGATTATTAGAATTTTTCGGCCTTTCCAAATCTCCCAATAAATCCCGTCCTGCAAGTGACCAAGAGTGCCCATCTGAAGTACCCTTCCCTATTGGATTACCGGACATAGCATCACTTGTTGTCGTACCTGAAGAAGAAGAAGAAGAAAATTTTAAACTTTCAGTTTCTTTTCGAGTCTTTTCTATAATACTCAGCTCTTCTTTCGTGTATTTACGTTGTTTTTGTTTTTCTTTTTTCTTTTCTCGCTCAGCTTCTAAATTGACCGATTCTTCCTCTTGTGTCAGTAAGTTTTCGGCATCGGGCAAAATTTTCGGCATTTCGACAGCACTTTCGGCAACTGCAGATTGTTCGCCAAAACCTTCCAATTCGTCGCCAAAACTCACCATCAAGCCCTCCAAACGCTCTTCTTTGGATACAGACATACCGAACAGCAATAAAATCGCCAAAAGAAGCCCTGCAAAAATTGCAGTTCCAATAGATGCATATATGTTAGCCTTTTTGTTCATCAATCACTCCGTCGTTTTGTCGGGTATCTTTGTGGCAATGACCAATTTTAAACGATTTTCGCTGGCAATGTCCAAAATGCGCACTATCTCTTTGTACGGAACATTTTCATCGGCATGCAGAGCTACATAAACAGCCGAGTCGGCGGCTTGTATATGTTTCAGATAAGGTTCAATCTCTTCAAATTCAACCTGTATAGGTTTTTCGCCATCGTCAGCAACAAAATAATGACCTTCGCCGTCGATACCTACCTTTACGATATGTGCCTTAGTCGCAGTAGTCGTTTTGCTTTGCGGCAAATTTATCTTCAAATCGTTTGGCGACGACATTGTTGATGCAATCATAAAGAACAGCAACAACAAGAAGACAATATCCGTCATTGACGACATGCTGAATGAAGGACTTACTTTATTTCTTTTTTTGAGCATAATAATTCAAAATAATAAAACCAAATGCCAACATTTATTTCTTAACAGCAGCCGGTTCGTTCAGTAAATCAAGGAATTCCATATTTTTGATTTCCAAGTTGCGCATTACTCTATCAATACGACCAACCAAATAGTTGTAAGCAAAATAGGCACAAATACCAACAATAAGACCTGCTACGGTCGTTACCATCGCCGTGTAGATGCCACCGGCAAGCGTACTCAAATCGACAGTATTACCACCCGCTTGTTCCATTTTGAAGAATGCTTCCACCATACCTACTACTGTACCAAGAAATCCGAGCATAGGTGCGCCTCCGGCAATAGTTGCCAAAAATCCGAGACCTTTCTCCAATTTGGCAATTTCGAGATTGCCAACATTTTCAATGGCTACAAGCACATCGCTCATAGGTCTACCCAAACGACTGATTCCCTTTTCAATCATTCGCGCCGAAGGAGAACGAGTGTCTTTGCACAAGTTTAAAGCAGCATCCAATTTGCCATCATAAATATAGTCCTTAATGCGATTCATAAACGAAGCGTCTTCTTTCGAAGCTTTGCGGATAACCACCACGCGTTCGATAAAAATGTAAACCGCAATCAGCAATAACAAGACAATCGGAATCATAATGACACCGCCTTTTATCGCCATATCAAAAAAACTGAGAGAAACTTCCGTTTCTGCAACGGGAAGCGCAACCGGTACTGCAGCCGCAGTAGAATCGGCTAAGAACGCAACATTCTGTAAAACAATCATAATTTTATTTTTTTATAGTTTAAAATCTATTTCTGAATATACAACGACAAAGTTATAAGAAAATTTTATTTCAACATCATAAAAGTTGTTGTTTGTAACGTTTTATTGTCTCTTCCAATCCCAAATAAAGTGCATCGCAAATGAGTGCATGACCTATCGAAACCTCCTCCAAAAAAGGTATGCTTTGACGCAAAAAAGACAAGTTTCGCAAATTTAAATCATGTCCGGCATTCACGCCCAAGCCCAAAACACGCGCCTTTTGCGCCGCTTCAACGAAAGGTTTTACTGCCTCTTCAGGATTGATAACAAATTGTTTATCATAAGGTTCGGTGTATAGTTCAATTCTATCAGTGCCCGTTTTTGCAGCGGCTTCAATGTTTAAAATATCAGTACCAACAAAAATGGAAACTCTTACGCCCGTTTCGTGAAAACGAGCAACCAAATCGTATAGAAAAGCGGCGTTTTCTTTACAATCCCAGCCGGCATTTGAAGTTATAGCATCAGGAGCATCGGGTACTAAGGTTACTTGCGTAGGTTTAACCATTTGTACCATATTGACAAATTTTTCGGAAGGATAGCCTTCAATATTGAACTCTGTCGTCAAAACAGACTTTAAATCATACACATCCTGATAGCGTATGTGGCGTTCGTCGGGACGCGGATGCACCGTAATACCTTCCGCTCCGAAACGTTCGCAATCCAACGCCACCTTCACCACATTCGGGTTATCCTCACCGCGTGAGTTTCGCAAAGTGGCTATTTTGTTGATATTTACACTTAATTTCGTCATTTTTCGTCAGATACTTTTGGTTATATCAGCAACATTTTGTTATTTTGCATTGCAAAATGTATAAATCCGACTACAAAAATAATCTAAAAAAATGAGAATTGCTATTTTTGGAAATACTTATCGCAAAGAAATTATTTATCCGTTGGAAATTATCTTACAATTTCTATCGAAAAATAATGTTGATATCCTGATTTACAATCAGATACATGATTTTTTAAAACAATCACCTTTGTTAAACGATTTAAACTACAACTTGATTGAAGACGGTAATTTTAATGCCGATGTTGCATTAAGTGTAGGCGGTGACGGTACTTTTTTGAACACTGCTCAGCATGTCGGCGACAAAAATATTCCAATTTTAGGTATCAATACGGGAAAACTTGGGTTTTTAGCCGATGTAGCTATCAACGAAATAGAAACAGTTTTAACAGATATCCTCAAGCGAAATTTTACGATAGAAGAACGTTCTGTTTTGGAAGTTAGTGCTTCCAACAATGCTTTCAAAGGTTCTCCGTTTGCGCTAAACGAAGTGGCTGTCCTTAAACAGGATTTATCTTCGATGATTAGCATAGAGGCTTTTGTTGGCGGCGAATATTTTCATACTTATAGAGCCGATGGTTTAATCGTTTCCACGCCAACCGGCTCTACGGCTTACTCCTTGAGCGTAGGAGGTCCCATACTCGTTCCGCAAGCACGCAATCTTATTGTGGCACCCGTAGCATCGCACAGTTTAAATGTCCGCCCGCTTATCATTCCCGATTCGTGGGATGTGCATCTGAAAATGTTCAGCCGTTCGCACTCGTACCTCATTTCATTAGACGGGCGTTCGCAAATTATGTCCGAACAAACGGAACTTTTTATAAAACGAGCAAACCACACCATAAAAATAATTAAACCAAGCGGTAATCACACCTTCTTTAACACATTGAAAAACAAACTGATGTGGGGAATTGACAAGCGTAATTAACGTAATTAAAATGAAAAAGGAAGATTTTAGAATCGTATATATGGGTACGCCGGATTTTGCTGTGGAAAGTCTGAAAGCCCTTGTAGAAAACGGTTACAAAATTGTCGGTGTGGTAACTATGCCTGACAAACCAATGGGCAGAGGCTATAAAATACAGTGTTCGCCCGTAAAAGAATATGCGATGTCGAAAGGGCTACGCTTGCTGCAACCCGACAATTTAAAAGATGCCGCCTTTATCGAAGAATTAAAAAGCCTACGTGCTGACCTGCAAATAGTTGTAGCTTTCCGAATGTTGCCTGAAATTGTTTGGAACATGCCACCCTACGGCACTTTCAATCTACACGCTTCTTTGTTGCCGCAATACCGCGGAGCCGCTCCCATCAATTGGGCTATCATTAACGGCGAAAAAGAGACGGGCGTTACCACATTTTTTCTGAAACATCAAATTGACACCGGCGACATACTTATGCAGGAAAAAATTGCAATCGGTGAAAATGACAATGCGGAAATTATACACGACAAATTGATGATATTAGGCGCACAATTGGTACTGCAAACGGTTGATAAAATCATAGACGGAACCATTCAAGCACAACCACAAAAAACGTGCGAAAAATTAAAACCTGCGCCAAAGATTTTTAAAGAAACCTGCCAAATTAATTGGTCACAAACCTGCGACCAAATTCACAATTTTGTTCGCGGACTATCGCCCTACCCCGTTGCTTGGAGCGAACTTCTATTTTCAGATGGTAAAACTGTAAGTATCAAAATTTTTACAACGAAAAAAGAAGTGTGTTCGCACGCTTTTGCTGCTGGCACTTTGCTTTGCGATGGAAAAACTTATTTGAAAGTGGCTTGCCAAGACGGTTTTATTCATATTACCTCGTTGCAGTTAGCCGGCAAAAAACGGCTGGATATTTGCGATTTTTTAAGAGGATTTCAGTTCTCGGACACTATGAAAATGCAGTAAAAAATTCACCACAAAAAAAGAATAAAAAAATCCTGTCGGCAAACACCAACAGGATTTTTTCTTCTTTATAAACAGGCAATTACAGAATTTCTTCCATCATTGCTTCTGCATCTATCATATCCTTTCCGGCATCAGCCAAACGTTGGTAGTCATCTTTGGAAGCTACTACCAGTTTGTCATATTCCCGCAAGCCCGTTCCCGCAGGAATCAAGTGACCGCAAATAACATTTTCTTTCATGCCTTCCAAATAATCAACCTTAGCATTTATCGCAGCTTCGTTCAAAACTTTTGTCGTTTCTTGGAAAGACGCCGCCGACATAAAGCTGTTCGTTTGCAGAGCGGCGCGTGTAATACCTTGAAGCATCTGTGTTGATGTGGCAGGCATCGCATCGCGAACCTCAACCAACTTCATATCACGACGTTTCAAAGCACTATTTTCGTCTCTCAATTTACGTGCAGTAACAATCTGTCCGGCTTTCAGGGTTTCAGAATCTCCTGCATCCAGAACTACTTTCTTGCCCCAAAGACGATCGTTTTCTTCCATAAATTCTTGCTTGTCAACAACTTGACTCTCTAAAAAACGAGTATCGCCTTGGTCTTCAATTTGAACTTTACGCATCATTTGACGAACAATCACTTCAAAGTGCTTATCGTTGATTTTTACACCTTGCAGACGGTAAACATCTTGCACCTCATTAACGATGTACTCTTGAACAGCGGTAGGTCCTTTGATCGCCAAAATATCAGCCGGAGTAATAGCACCATCAGACAACGGCGTACCGGCACGAACATAGTCGCTTTCTTGTACTAAAATCTGTTTTGACAGCGGTACCAAATATTTTTTCTCTTCTCCTGTTTTGGAAGTAATGGAAACTTCACGGTTGCCTCGTTTTGTTTTGCCAAACGATACTTCACCATCAATTTCAGCAACAACAGCCGGATTAGATGGATTGCGCGCTTCGAACAATTCCGTTACACGTGGCAAACCACCGGTAATATCGCCCGCTTTACCAACAACACGAGGAATTTTTACCAACAAGCTACCGGCTTTTACAAAAGTGTTATCATCAACTACCAAGTGAGAACCAACGGGTAGGTTGTACGTTTTCAATACATTACCGGATTCATCCATTACATGAGCCGTAGGAATTTTGTTTTTATCTTTGGACTCAATAATAATTTTTTCGCGTAAACCGGTAGTTTCGTCCGACTCAACTTTGTAAGTTACATTTTCCAAAACGCTTTCAAATTTGATAGTACCTTGAACTTCGGAAATAATAACGGCATTGAATGGATCCCATTCACAAATCTTATCGCCTTTCTTTACCTTATCACCAGTTTTCATATACAATTTTGAACCGTAAGGTATATTTTGAGTTGTTAAAACAATTTTTGTGTTAGCATCAACAATGCGTATTTCTGCCAAACGACCTACTACTACTCTATGAGCTTTTCCGGATGCATCTACGGCATCTACGGCACGAAGTTCATCAATTTCAAGGATACCGTCGTAACGAGAAACGATACTTGATTCGGATGCTACGTTAGACGCAATACCTCCGACGTGGAACGTACGCAACGTCAACTGAGTACCGGGTTCACCAATGGATTGTGCAGCAATAACGCCGACAGCTTCACCAATATGTACCATACGACCGGTAGCCAAATTACGTCCGTAACATTTTACACAAACGCCATTAGGAGCTTCACAGGTCAATACCGAACGAATTTCGACACGTTCGATAGGCGATTCTTGAATTTTAGCGGCTGCATCTTCTTTTATTTCTTCACCAGCAGCCACAATCAATTCGCCCGTGTTCGGGTGGAAAATATCATGTACGGAAACACGTCCTAAAATGCGTTCGTACATTGACGCTACAACTTCTTCTTTATTCTTGATTTCTGTAGCAACAAGTCCACGCAAGGTACCGCAGTCTTCTTCTGTGATGATAACGTCGTGCGAAACGTCTACCAAACGTCGTGTCAAATATCCTGCATCAGCAGTCTTCAAAGCCGTATCAGCCAAACCTTTACGAGCACCGTGGGTAGAAATAAAGTATTCCAACACCGACAAGCCCTCTTTAAAGTTTGCCAAAATCGGATTTTCGATAATTTGACCACCTACAGCACCTGATTTTTGGGGTTTAGCCATCAAACCACGCATACCGGACAACTGACGAATCTGTTCTCTTGAACCACGCGCTCCCGAATCCAACATCATATAAATGGAATTGAATCCTTGATTGTCGTTAGCCAATTGCTTGATAGCAACACCTGCCAAGTCTCTGTTTACACGTGTCCAAGTATCAATAATTTGGTTATAACGCTCGTTATAAGTAATATAGCCCATATTATAGTCGGACATAATGCTTTCAACTTCCGCATAACCAGCATTTACCAATTCTTCTTTTTCTTTCGGAATGATAACGTCGGACAAATTGAATGACAAACCGCCTTTAAAAGCCATGGTGTAACCCAAATTTTTGATGTCATCCAAAAATTGCGCCGTACGTGCCATACCGCAAGTTTCAATAACGCGACCAATAATGTCACGTAATGATTTTTTGGAAAGCAATTCGTTGATGAAACCTACTTCTTCGGGAACGTATTTATTCACAATAACACGACCTACAGTTGTTTCCTCAATAAAGCGAGTAATGATGTTACCTTTGGCATCTATATCTTTCGCCCGAACAGAAATTTTGGCATGCAAATCTACTTTTCCCTCATTGTAAGCAATTTCCACTTCTTCGGGTGAATAAAACTTCAAACCTTCGCCAAGAACTCCTGTACGCGGTTTCGTCATGTAATACAATCCAAGTACCATATCCTGCGAAGGCACTGTAATTGGCGCACCGTTAGCAGGATTTAAAATATTATGCGATTGCAACATCAGCAATTGAGCCTCCAAAATAGCTTCGTTGCCTAGTGGCAAGTGAACAGCCATTTGGTCACCGTCAAAGTCCGCATTAAACGCAGTACATGCCAATGGGTGAAGTTGAATGGCTTTTCCTTCTATCATTTTCGGTTGGAAAGCTTGAATACCAAGACGGTGCAACGTTGGAGCACGGTTCAGCAAAACCGGATGTCCTTTCATTACATATTCCAAAATATCCCAAACAACCGGATCGCGTCTATCGATGATTTTTTTCGCCGATTTAACTGTTTTTACTATACCGCGTTCGATTAATTTACGGATAATGAACGGTTTGTAAAGTTCTGCCGCCATCTCTTTCGGAAGACCGCATTCGCCCATTTTCAATTCAGGTCCAACAACAATTACCGAACGAGCTGAATAATCGACACGTTTTCCTAACAAATTTTGACGGAAACGACCTTGTTTACCCTTCAAGCTATCGGAAAGCGATTTCAACGGACGGTTTGCATCCGTTTTCATAGCACTCGATTTGCGAGAATTGTCCAACAAAGAGTCCACAGCCTCTTGCAACATACGTTTTTCGTTACGCAAGATAACTTCAGGAGCTTTTATTTCAATCAAACGTTTCAAACGGTTGTTACGAATAATAACGCGACGGTATAAGTCATTCAAATCGGATGTGGCAAAACGACCACCATCCAACGGTACCAACGGACGCAATTCGGGCGGAATTACAGGAACTGTTTTGAGAATCATCCATTCCGGTTTGTTTCGATGACGCGCAGCACGGAAAGATTCCACCACTTGCAGACGTTTCAACGCTTCGGCGCGACGTTGCTGCGAGCCGTCAGTATCAGCTTTGTGGCGCAAATCGAACGACAATTCGTCTAAATCCAACCTTACCAAAAGGTCGTAAACAGCCTCTGCTCCCATTTTAGCAATAAACTTATTGGGGTCGCTATCCTCCAACATTTGATTTTCGGCAGGAAGCGAATCTATCAATTCGAGGTATTGCTCTTCTTCAATTAATTCACCTTCAACTATTTCTTCATTGCCTTCTAACGCACCGCGTTGAATTACCACATATTTTTCATAATAGATGATTGCATCCAACTTTTTACTGGGCATTCCCAACAAATAGCCTATTTTGTTAGGCAACGAACGAAAATACCAAATATGTGCCACCGGCACAACCAATTGGATGTGTCCCGTACGTTCACGACGCACTTTTTTCTCGGTAACTTCAACACCACAACGGTCGCAAACAATGCCTTTATAACGAATTCTCTTATATTTTCCACAATGACACTCGTAATCCTTTACCGGTCCAAAAATGCGCTCGCAGAACAATCCGTCTCGTTCAGGCTTATAAGTACGATAATTGATGGTTTCAGGTTTTAGCACCTCGCCATAGGACGATTCCAGAATTTCCTCCGGAGAAGCCAATCCAATAGTGATTTTGCTAAAATTATTCTTAATTTTACTTTCTCTTTTAAATGCCATATCTGTTATTTATTTCAAGATTAAATTTTTCTGTTTAGAGCAAACTTGCGTTACTCCAAAGTAACTCTTAAACCTAAACCTTTCAATTCGTGCAACAACACATTGAGTGATTCCGGAATTCCGGGTTGAGGCATCGGATCGCCTTTAACTATAGCTTCATAAGCACGAGCGCGTCCCATCACGTCGTCAGACTTGATTGTCAGTATCTCCTGCAAAATATAAGCTGCACCAAATGCTTCGAGCGCCCAAACCTCCATTTCTCCGAAACGTTGACCACCAAATTGAGCTTTACCACCCAACGGTTGCTGTGTAATCAAAGAATATGGACCAATGGAACGTGCGTGCATCTTGTCTTCAACCATGTGACCTAACTTCAAGAGATAGGTTATACCAACAGTAGCCGGTTGGTCAAAGCGTTCGCCTGTTCCGCCATCGTACAGATAGGTTTTTCCGTAGTGAGGAATTTTAGCTTTGTCGCACCATTCGTTCAAGTCGTCAAGAGTTGCACCGTCAAAAATAGGCGTTGCAAATTGAACACCAAGTTCTTTTCCCGCCCAACCCAATACGGCTTCAAAAATCTGCCCTAAGTTCATACGAGAAGGCACGCCCAGAGGATTCAAAACGATATCAACCGGCGTTCCGTCTGCCAAGAACGGCATATCTTCATCGCGCACAATTTTAGACACAATACCTTTGTTTCCGTGACGTCCGGCTATTTTATCACCAACACGTATTTTACGTTTTTTAGCGATGTAAACTTTTGCCAATTGTATAATGCCAGACGGCAATTCATCGCCCACGGTAACATTTAGTTTTTGACGTTTCAAACGTGCATCACACTCTTTGTATTTACGGAGATAGTTGAGAACTGTCTCTTTTATCAATTCATTTTTGTGCGCATCGGTAGTCCATTTTACCAATTGCACCGTTGTATAATCAATTTCGTTCAGCAACTTTTGGGTAAATTTTGTTCCTTTCGGAATTAAATCCACGCCTAAAAAGTCTTTCACGCCTTGCGAGGTTTTCCCTATTGTCAAAACGGACAATTTTTCCAATAATCTTGACCTCAGTTCGGCTACTTCCTTCTCAAAAGCCTCATCCAATTGGGGCAATGTTGCTTTTTCCGCCAAACGGCTCTTACGCGCTTTTACCGCACGTGAAAAGAGTTCTTTGCCGATTACTACGCCATTCAGCGATGGAGAAGCTTTCAACGAAGCATCTTTTACATCGCCGGCTTTGTCACCAAATATGGCACGCAACAACTTTTCTTCCGGCGTTGGGTCAGTTTCGCCTTTCGGGGTGATTTTACCGATAAGAATATCACCCGGAATTACATGAGCACCAATACGGATAATACCGTGTTCGTCCAAATTTTTAGTAGCTTCTTCACTCACATTTGGAATATCGGAAGTCAATTCCTCCATACCGCGCTTGGTTTCGCGCACTTCGAGCGAATATTCACTAACATGGATTGAAGTGAAAATATCTTCGCGTACGACACGCTCGCTAATTACGATAGCATCTTCAAAGTTGTAACCCTTCCATGGCATATAAGCCACTCTCAAATTTCGACCAAGAGACAATTCTCCATTTTGACTGGCATAACCTTCAGTCAATATTTGACCGGCTTGTACACGCTGTCCTTTTTTCACTATCGGACGTAAATCAATGGTTGTATCTTGGTTCGTTTTTTGGAATTTCGGCAAATTGTATACTTTTAACGCGTCTTCAAAATTAACAAATTCTTCCTCTTCCGTTCTATCATAACGAATTTTAATAACATTCGCATCAACATATTCTACAACTCCTTCACCTTCCGCCATAATTTGCGTACGAGAGTCGTAGATAACCTGTTTTTCGATACCGGTACCGACAATCGGAGCTTCCGGACGAATCAACGGAACTGCTTGACGCATCATGTTAGAGCCCATCAATGCACGGTTCGCGTCGTCGTTTTCCAAGAAAGGAATCAATGCGGCAGCTATAGATGCAATTTGTTGAGGTGCAACGTCCATCAAATTTACTTCCGATGGTTGCACAACAGGGAAATCAGCTTCCAAACGTGATTTTACCTTATTGCGAATAAATGTACCGTCATCGTTCAAAGGCGCATTACCTTGTGCAACAACGGAATCTTCTTCCTCCTCGGCGGTCATATATACAATACCTTCCGGTGATAAATCCACCTTGGAATCCGTAACTTTACGGTAAGGAGTTTCGATAAATCCTAAATCGTTAATTTTTGCGTACACGCACAATGAAGAAATCAAACCAATGTTCGGTCCTTCAGGCGTTTCGATAGGACACAAACGACCATAATGCGTATAGTGAACGTCACGCACCTCAAATCCGGCACGCTCACGCGACAAACCGCCGGGACCTAAAGCCGACAAACGGCGTTTGTGAGTAATTTCTGCCAACGGGTTCGTCTGATCCATAAACTGCGACAAGGCATTCGTGCCAAAGAACGAGTTAATAACCGACGAAATAGTTTTGGCATTAATCAAATCGATAGGTGTAAACACCTCATTGTCACGCACATTCATACGCTCGCGGATAGTACGAGCCATACGAGCTAAACCTACACCGAATTGATTGTAAAGTTGTTCGCCCACAGTACGTACACGACGATTACTCAAATGGTCTATATCATCTGTCTCAACCTTCGAATTTATCAACTCAATCAAATATTTGATAATTTCAATAATATCTTCCTTGGTCAATACACGAACGCTGGGACTAGTATCTAAATTCAGTTTTTTATTAATTCTATAACGACCAACATCACCCAAATCATAACGTTTTTCAGAGAAAAACAAACCGTTGATAACTTCACGGGCAGTAGAATCATCAGCAGGTTCTGCGTTTCTCAATTGACGGTAAATGTGCAAAATAGCTTCTTTTTCCGTGTTACTTGGGTCTTTTTGCAACGTATTGTAGATAATGGCATAATCACTCATATTTGGATCCTCTTTGTGGAGCAAAATAGTTTGATTGCCGGATTCTATAATATCGTCTATATGGTCTTTTTCTATAATGGTTTCACGATCTACCAGTACTTTAGTACGTTCTACCGTTACCACTTCGCCGGTATCTTCGTCCACAAAATCCTCCATCCATGTTTTCAACACACGGACAGCCAATTTTCGACCAATCATTTTTCTTAAATTGGTTTTATTAACCTTTACCTCCTCTGCCAAGCCAAATGTTTCGAGAATATCTTTATCACTCTCATAACCAATGGCACGAAGTAATGTGGTTACGGGCAATTTCTTTTTGCGGTCGATATAAGCATACATCACATTATTAATATCGGTAGCAAATTCTATCCACGAACCCCTAAACGGAATAATACGTGCGGAATACAATTTGGTACCGTTTGCATGAATGCTTTGACCAAAGAACACACCGGGCGAACGATGTAATTGAGAAACAATAACGCGCTCCGCTCCATTGATAACAAAAGTTCCTCGTTCGGTCATATACGGAATAGGACCTAAAAAGACATCTTGTACTACCGTATCAAAATCTTCATGGTCAGGGTCTGTACATGACAATTTCAATTTGGCTTTCAATGGAACACTATACGTCAATCCGCGACGAATGCACTCCTCTATGGTGTAGCGCGGCGGATCGATGAAATAATCGAGGAATTCAAGTAAAAAGTTGTTACGCGTATCCGCTATTGGGAAATTTTCGGAAAAAACTTTATACAATCCCTCATTTTTCCGATGCTCTGGAGCGGTGTCGAGCTGGAAAAAATCTTTAAATGATTTGAGCTGTACTTCCAAAAAATCGGGATATGGTAATTGATTTTTTATAGAAGCAAAGCTAATTTTTTGATTTTCAGTTATATTGGACATTGTCTGTACTGTATTAGTTGAACTTATTGTTGTTATACATAAAAAGGCTTAGAGTCCCGCTTACACGGGATTCTAAACCATAAACTCCTGAAAATCAGGATTATCTTACTTGAGTTCAACCTCAGCTCCAGCTTCAGTAAGTTGTTTTTGAAGTGCTTCTGCTTCTTCTTTAGAAACTCCTTCTTTAACAGGAGCCGGAGCAGCATCAACGATATCTTTAGCTTCTTTCAAACCAAGACCGGTAAGTTCCTTAACTGCTTTAACAACTTGAAGTTTAGCTGCGCCAGCCGATTTCAAAATAACATCGAAAGATGTTTTTTCTTCAGTGGCAGCTGCACCACCACCTGCAGCAGGAGCGGCAACAGCAACAGCTGCAGCAGCAGGTTCAATACCATATTCGTTCTTCAAAATTTCGGCTAATTCATTTACTTCTTTAACTGTAAGATTAACCAATTGTTCTGCAAAAGCTTTCAAATCTGCCATTGTAATTAATGTTTTTTGTGTTTATAATTCAAATTTTGTTTTTTTATTAAAAATTATCTTTCAGAGAGTGTTTTCAACACGCCATGAATAGTATTTCCTCCTGATTGGAGTGCGGACACAACGTTCTTAGCCGGCGATTGCAACAATGCAATGATATCACCGATAAGTTCATTTTTACTCTTAATTGAAACAAGAGTATCAAGTTGATTTTCACCAATATAGAAACTTTCTTCTACATAAGCGGCTTTCAAAACCGGTTTTTTATTATCCTTACTGAACTCTTTGATTAATTTGGCAGGAGCGTTTCCCGTGTTGGAAAACAGTATTGCCGTATTGTTTTTCAAAGAATCGTAAATTGGAGAATAATCAACACCCGTAGATTCCAACGCTTTGCGTAACAGAGTGTTTTTTACAACAAGCATTTTAATTTCGCTCTTGTTGCACAATCTTCTCAAATTACTTACTTGCTCAGCGTTCAATCCTTGAGCTTCGGTTAAATAAAAGTGGCTGTATGAGTTTACTGTTTCTTTTATTTGTGAAATGATAATGTCTTTATCTTCCTTTTTCATACTTACGTCTTAATTAGTTTTCAACAATTGATTTTGTATCAATTTTGATACCTTCACTCATCGTACTCGAAAGATAAACACTCTTTACGTATGTACCTTTAGCGGATGATGGCTTCAATTTAATAACAGTAGCCATAAATTCTCTTACGTTCTCAGCAATTTGCTCAGGCGTAAACGAAACCTTTCCGACAGATGTGTGGATAATACCGGACTTGTCAACCTTGAAATCAATTTTTCCTTGTTTGACTTCGGCAACAGCCTTACCCACTTCCATGGTAACCGTACCGCTTTTAGGATTAGGCATCAAGCCACGGGGACCTAACACGCGTCCAAGAGCGCCAATTTTACCCATAACGGAAGGCATGGTGATAATTACGTCTATATCAGTCCATCCACCTTTAATTTTTTCGATATATTCATCGAGTCCAACGAAATCGGCACCGGCCTCTTTGGCTTCGGCCTCCTTGTCGGGAGTACATAATGCAAGAACCCGTACTTGTTTGCCCGTTCCGTGCGGCAACGATACTACGCCACGCACCATTTGGTTCGCTTTGCGCGGATCGACACCGAGACGTACGTCAATATCCACAGAGGCATCAAATTTGGTAGTGGTTATTTCCTTTACCAAACTTGCAGCTTCATCGACAGTATAAGCTTTTCCCGCTTCAATTTTTCCCGCTACTGACTTCTGATTTTTTGTAAGTTTACTCATCTTTAATTGAAGGTTTAAAATTAATTATTAGGAAATTCGCCACTTATGGCAATGCCCATACTTCTCGCAGTTCCGGCAACCATTTTCATGGCTGCTTCCAGTGTGAAACAGTTCAAGTCGACCATTTTGTCGGAAGCAATCGTCTTAACCTCTTCCCAAGTGATTGTTGCCACTTTTTTACGGTTAGGTTGGTCTGAACCGCCTTTCGCCTTAGCAGCTTCAAGTAATTGAATTGCTACGGGAGGCGTCTTAACGATAAAGTTAAACGACTTGTCTGTGTAGTACGTAATAACTACAGGTAAAATTTTACCTGCTTTGTCTTGGGTTCTGGCATTAAATTGCTTGCAAAAATCCATGATATTAATACCTTTTGCACCCAAAGCAGGTCCAACCGGAGGTGATGGATTTGCCGCACCACCTTTAATCTGTAATTTGATAAGTCCAGCAATTTCTTTAGCCATAATTCTTTTTTTTGTTATTAACGAAATTAATTTGAGTTACGACGGTAACAAACATCTCACTCTTTTTCTACTTGCATGAAACTCAACTCAAGCGGTGTTTTTCGACCAAAAATTTTTACCATTACTTTTAGTTTCTTCTTTTCGTTGTTTACCTCTTCGATAACACCTGAAAAACCGCTAAAAGGACCCACTATCACTTTGACGTTTTCGCCTTCGAAATAAGGAACAGCCATTTCCATTCCCATTTCCTGCATTTCATCAACCGATCCGAGGATACGATTCACTTCCGCAGGACGGAGTGGAGTTGGCGCCTTGTCTAACGTCCCGCCTAACCAGCCGAGAACATTAGGCACATTACGAAGTCGTCCGCGTACATCACCGGTTAAATCCACTTCTACAAGCACATACCCCGGCAGATAGCTACGTTCTTTTGTGATTCTTTTACCATTACGCACCTGATACACTTTTTCGGTCGGTATCAAAACTTGAGAGACGTATTGCCCAAGATCGGAATTTTTGATTTCTGATTCAATGTATTCCTTTACCTTGTTTTCTTTTCCACTAATGGCACGCAATACGTACCATTTTTTTGTTGTCTCAGACATTTCAACCCTCCAATTAAATGTATTTGTAGATTAACGTCATGATACTTTCAAAGCCCAAGTCCATTACCCAAACAACTAGTGCAATTAGAAGGGAAGCTATTAATACAACAACCGCACTATTGGTCAGTTCTTTTCGCGTAGGCCATGAGGTCTTGTGAACAAGTTCTGAATAGGACTCTTTGAAATAATTGATGAGTTTCATATACAAATATTTTTTGTCGCACGGGAGGAGAGACTCGAACTCCCGACACCTGGTTTTGGAGACCAGTGCTCTACCAACTGAGCTACACCCGTAAAATAGTCGGCATTACGCCGACTATTATTATTTTGTTAAATAATTTTTATTAGTCCAAAATGGCTGTGATTTGTCCTGAACCTACAGTACGTCCACCTTCGCGGATAGCAAAACGGAGACCTTCGCTGCAAGCTACCGGATAAATCAATTTTACAGTAATTTCCAAGTTGTCGCCCGGCATTACCATTTCACGACCTTCCGGCAACGTAACTTCACCGGTAACATCCAACGTGCGAATGTAAAATTGAGGACGATATTTGTTACCAAACGGAGTGTGACGTCCACCTTCTTCTTTCTTCAAAATATAAACAGAAGCTTTGAATTCAGAGTGAGGTTTAACGGCACCCGGGTGCGTGATAACCATTCCACGTTTAATTTCGTCTTTGTCAATACCACGGAGCAACAAACCAACATTATCACCAGCTTCGCCTGTATCGAGCAATTTGCGGAACATTTCAACACCTGTAACAACTGATTTTCTGCCTTCGGCACCCAAGCCGATGATCTGAATTTCATCACCAACTTTAACAACACCGGTTTCGATACGACCAGTAGCAACTGTACCACGACCTGTGATAGAGAATACGTCTTCAACAGGCATCAAGAATGGTTTATCTATTGCACGCGGAGGTAATTCAATCCAAGTGTCCACAGCATCCATCAATTCCATTACTTTGTCTTCCCATTCGGCAACACCGTTCAATGCGCCAAGGGCAGAACCGCGAATAAACGGAGTGTTGTCAGCGTCAAATTGATAAGCACCGAGCAAATCGCGCATTTCCATTTCAACCAAATCCAACATTTCAGGGTCATCAACCATATCGCATTTGTTCATAAACACAACCAAACGAGGTACATTTACCTGACGAGCTAATAAGATGTGTTCACGAGTTTGTGGCATCGGACCGTCGGTGGCGGCAACTACGATGATAGCACCGTCCATTTGAGCAGCACCGGTAACCATGTTTTTAACATAGTCAGCGTGACCCGGACAGTCAACGTGTGCATAGTGACGATTAGCTGTTTGATACTCAACGTGCGAAGTGTTGATAGTGATACCACGTTCTTTTTCTTCCGGAGCGTTGTCGATAGAATCGAATGAACGTAATTCAGAAAGTCCTTTTTTTGCAAGTACTGTTGTAATTGCAGCAGTTAAAGTGGTCTTACCGTGGTCAACGTGACCAATGGTACCGATGTTTACATGCGGTTTCGACCTGTCAAATTTTTCTTTTGCCATAACTCAAATGAATTAAAATAGTAAGTAAAATATTATAAAATCAAAAATAATTAAAAACAACTCAAGTTTAGAGCTGTTGACGAGGATTGAACTCGTGACCTCTTCCTTACCAAGGAAGTGCTCTACCACTGAGCTACAACAGCAAAAAAAGAGCGGAAGACGGGACTCAAACCCGCGACCCTCAGCTTGGAAGGCTAATGCTCTATCAACTGAGCTACTTCCGCAATTTTTTTGTGGGCAGTGATGGATTCGAACCACCGAAGTCGAAAGACAGCTGAGTTACAGTCAGCCCCAGTTGGCCACTTTGGTAACTGCCCTTGTCGGGATTTTGCAGCCGAATTTTTACGCAAAAATTACCTGCTACAAATCGTTATCCCATTCATTTTGAGCCTCTTGTCGGATTCGAACCAACGACCCCGAGATTACAAATCACGTGCTCTGGCCAGCTGAGCTAAAGAGGCAAACTACTTAACAAACCGCTCCGACAATAGGATGTCAAAACGGCTTGCAAAGATAGATATTTATTTTATATCTACAAAATAAATTTAAGTTTTTATCCCATTTTTTTTAAATGGAGATAAAAGAGGCTTTTTTCAATCGGTTATTTTTTATTTTTCTGTTTAAGAATTTGACGTTCGAGAGCTTCAACACATTCATCAATAGCTTGTTCAAATGAATTAGCTGTTTTTGAAGCGAAGAAATCAACATTCGGTGCCGCCATTTTAATAGAAGCCTCCTTGTTGGCAACAGATTCCGGCTTCACGACTTTTAAAAACACATCGGCAATGGAGAGTTGGTCGAATAATTTTTCGACTTTAGACACTTTTTTTTCCACATAAGCCTCCAATTTGTCGGAAGCGATAAAATTAATCGCTTGCATTTTTATTTCCATAATTCTTCTTTTTTTGTGCTCTTGGATGAGCTTGTTTATAAATATTTTGCAACTGCGCAAACGTCGTGTGCGTATACACTTGCGTTGCGGCTAAATTAGCATGTCCGAGAAGTTCTTTTACCGTATTAATATCTGCACCATTATTCAGCATCACCGTTGCAAACGTGTGTCGCAACACATGCGGACTGCGTTTTCGCTGAGTGCTGACATTTGACATTACCTGATTTACCATGAGGTACACTTTTTTAGGATAGAGCGCATTGCCGTTTTTCAGAACAAAAAAATTGGGCACTTTCCATTGCACTTGCTTGTTGCGAAGCGCAATATAATTCTCTATTTCCTTTCCAAGGGCATTGCCAAACGGAATGATGCGTTCTTTGTTGCGCTTTCCAAGTACTTTTAAGGTATAGCGCGTCATATCAATATCCGTATCCTTCAAATTTATCAATTCGGAGAGCCTTATGCCCGTCTGATAAAAGAACTCAATAATTAAATAATCCCTTAAACCTTCAAATTCGTCGTCATTACACACAAAATCGTGCCAATGTTCCAATTCGCTTTCTTTAAAGAATGAAGGTAATGGTTTTTTGATTTTCGGCACCGTCAATTTTTGTGTCGGATTATTTGCCAACAATCCTTTACAATTCAAAAACTTGTAGAACGAGCGCAATGTAGAAATTTTCCGTACTACTGTGCGGGTTGTTTCTCCGTTGGCTATTTTTCGCATCATCCACGCACGGATATCGTCCGACGTTACGGATTCCGGTGAAAACAATTTGCCGACACGAGTGCTTACAAATTGACAAAAATCGTCTAAATCTGTTTGATAGGTTTTCAGTGTGTAGGGAGAGTACACTTTTTCGTAGCGCAGGTATTGTAAAAAGGCTTCTATCATGGTAACGGAATTATACATTGCAAATATATAAAAGTAACCTCAAAAAAACAAGAAAAAAACGCAAAATATATTTGTATTATGTAAATTTTAAATAGCCTGATTTTTATTCACAAGAAAGAATCGGTTCGTATAAACACGACAAAACAGTACGGGCAATCCCATACTGTTATATCAAACGGCGAATCTGCGAGAGATTTCGCCAGAGCCATCACATAAAATTGAATAAAGGAATGATGTAATTAATCTTCCTGTTGTTGTAATTTTTGAACGTAAACAGCGTGCATTTTTTTGTCACGTTTAATAACGGACGGTTTGTCGAATTGTTGACGACGACGAAGTTCTGCAATCACGCCGGTTTTTTCAAATTTACGTTTAAATCTTTTTAAGGCTCTGTCGATGTTTTCGCCTTCTTTTACTGGAACTACAATCATTATGCTTATTTATTAAATTAAAAATATCTTTACAATAGCCGACACATTGTAAGCGTCTAACACATTTTGGGCTGCAAAGGTAGCTGTTTTTTTTTATTCCCGCAATTATTTTTCAGAATTTTCTTCTTGAATAGGAATTTTGTCAATCCGTTTTTGATGACGTCCACCCTCAAAGTCGGTGGTAAGGAACTTTTCGACCATCTGCAATGCCAATTCAGAAGATATGAAACGCGCCGGAAGCCCTAACACATTGGCATTATTGTGGCAACGCGCCATTTTTGCAGGTTCCACATCCCAGCACAAAGCCGCACGAATACCCTGATGTTTATTCATCGTCATAGTGATGCCGTTGCCACTACCGCAAATAGCGATGCCAAAATCGCAAGCGCCGCCTTCGACCGCTTTAGCCAACGGATGAGCAAAATCGGGATAGTCGCAACTGTCGGTACTATACGTTCCGTAATCGTAAATGCAGCCTGTCCGTTGCTCCATCTCTTTTATAATCAATTGCTTCAATTCGTAACCGGCATGGTCAGAAGCAATTCCAATAGACAAAAGGCTCATCGGTTTCATAAAATCAAATTTTTAAAATATCTATTATACAAAGGTACGAATTTATTTTTCAAAAGCAGTCCAACCTTGCGCTTTTAATGTAATTTCTTGTCCGTCGCGAGTAGCCAAAGCAGCTCCCATGTCCGAAGCAGTGATGTAACCGATTTCGCGAATATCTTCCAATTCTTTTATTTTATCGTGCCATTCGAGCGGCAACGTAAATAAAAGTTCGTAATCTTCACCGCCATTTAAAGCTGCTGTTACTAAATTCATATTAAATTCTTCAGCCATTAAAGCTGTTTGATAATCGATAGGAATTTTATCTTCGTAAATGCGACAACCAACACCACTTTCTTTGCAAATATGCATCAATTCGGACGAAAGACCGTCGGAAATATCCATCATAGACGTGGGTTGAAGACCCTTTTTTGCAAATAATTCAATAATATCTTTGCGAGCTTCAGGTTTAAGTTGTCGTTCCAAAATATATTCTTTTCCGGCAAAATCCGGTTGAAAGTCAGGGTCTTTCTGTGTTTTATAAATGGTATTTTCCCTTTCGAGCAATTGCAATCCCATATAAGCAGCACCCAAATTGCCCGATACGCAAATGAGGTCGTTGGGACGCGCTCCCGAACGGTAAACAATTTTGTCTTTATCTGCCTCACCGATACAAGTCAGGCTCAGCGTAAGTCCCGTCATGGAAGCAGACGTATCGCCACCAACCAAATCGACGCCATATTTTTCGCACGCCAAATAGATGCCCGAATAAATTTCTTCTATCTGCTCCACCGAGAAACGACTGGAAACACCTATCGACACAAGTAATTGCGTAGGTTTTCCATTCATGGCGTATATGTCCGAAAAATTGATAACAGCCGCTTTATAACCTAAATGTTTTAACGGAACATACATCAAATCGAAGTGAATGCCTTCAAGTAATAAGTCGGTCGTCAAAAGTGCTTGTTTCCCATTAAAATCAACCACTGCAGCATCATCACCGACACCTTTTACCGAAGACGGGTTTTTCAATTCCACTTGCTTCGTCAATTGCTCAATTAATTTAAATTCACCTAAAGATGAAATTTCAGTCATATATTTATCTGTTTTAAAATCTCCATAAATCATAGCTTATCACCACTGTCCCGCGCATTTGCAACATTTTGAATTCTAACACTTTAAAATCGAAAATGTCTTTAAATCCACAGGTGATGCGTCCGCCCATGTTAATCCGTTTGTACACTTGACATTCGTAACCAAAAATTAAACCGGCATCCCATTTTGCCAAATAGCGAGAAAAATCGGTTTGCTCGGGAGGAATTTGATCGCCTGAAGTAATAACAACATCTACATCGTCCGGTTCATTCCCAATAAAACCCAATAAAGGCTTATTAACGAACTTGCCCGAAATTACCCAAACAGCATAACCACCCAGTAGAATTTTATGTCGTTGAGACGGAAAAGAATAAGACACGTATACCGGAAGTTCGAGAATATCGTTTATCATCATAATTTTGGCTTGTCCCGTGAAATACTGTATTAAATAATCACCGTTTTCATCTCGCCAAGGTAATGTTGCCTTCATATTCTCAACTAAGGCTTCGGCATTCATTTCTATATGCTTATAAGTCAGTTCGCCACCTAACTTCCAACTCGGATGCAATACAAACGCATATTTCACACCGATAGACGGCAGCACTTTGGGCAAAGGACGAAAAACAGGCGGCACATAAGAGAACGGCACCGGAACTCCGCCACCAACATCAACTCCAACTTGTACGGCAAAGCTGTGCACATACGACGAATCGTTTCGCTGACGCGCAAAAAGCACAAGCGGAACAAAGCACAACAGTATCACAATCAGCCGTTTCATTATTAATATATCAATTTAATATTGTCAACATACAAAGTAGCTCCAACTACGCCCTGCATAAAATCACCCTTATAACTTGACGAAAACACACAATGAATGTGCGTTACCGGTAAATCCGTACGCAGAACTGTCAGAGGAACAATAATTCTTCTCCATTCGCATGGCGCAATTTCGAGATTTCCGCACGCTAATACCGTAACGTCCGGTTCGTTGAGCGTATGATAAACAATGTCGCCCTCACCCGAATAATTGAGCAGTTCAATACCAACAGAGCCTCTATCGGACGTACCGTTGAGCGTGTATTTCACATCCAATGCAACCGCTTTCGGTGATTCGGAAAAGGGAATACCAAAAAACGTCATCTTTTTTGGCGTATTGATGTAGTCCAAATTCATTTTGAAATAGCCAAGGAACAGCGACCCTGCAGCCACTTTATCCATTATGGTTCCGGTTGTCAATTTTGCCGCCCAGCCGCCACCATTACCAACAGCTTTAGATGTCATTTTTGCAAATGAATTATTCGCCGTTGCCCAGCCTACAGGCGTGTAGTCGTCAGTCCATTGTTCTAAATCACCATTATACAATTGTGGTTCATATTTTGCTTTTATTGTCCATTCCGAACTTACACGTTCGCTTTCGGAAATAATCGTAAATTTCTTTTCAGAAGCAATGGTGCCAAATATCAATGGAAATCCGGATATGAGTTCTTCTATTTCAGCTCGTGGAGAAATGGTAAAATACGGCGTAAAATCCAGACGACCAACGCCTTTTGTCAGAAATTTAAGAGTAACGGTTTTAGCACTTTGGTCTATCTCCGTTTCAGACAACGTATAACCTTCCGACAAGTTAGCCACGCTAAAAGTCAACAACTCAGCAGCATCACTTTTTGGAGTCTCTTTGTTTACAAAACGGATGGTATAACTATTGGTTACCGTTCCATCTTCCGATTTTAAAGTTACTGTGTGCGTAGAATTGATAGATGGAAACGACAGCATATCATCGGGCGTAAACGCACCGTTGGTAATTTGAGCATTGTAAGAGATTCCCAAATCGGCTTTTAAGTTCAAAGGAAAATTTTTAGACCAATCAAGCACCTCTATATTAACTGTTTTTGCAACTTTATCAACTACAGCAATAGGGTTCAATACCACTTTATTTTCGACAGAAGAATAAGATTTCACGCGTAAAAATTCCACATCCGCCTCATTATTCAATTCGCCCGACCTCATTAAGCGCACATACCAAGATTTTTCAGTACCGTCCATTGCCACTACTTTAAATGGACAAACCGCATCAATTGTAGAAAATGTAAACACTCCGCCATTGGTGAAATCTTTAAGCGTAGCATTGGGCATTACCTCCATAGAGGCTGCTATCGACAGCGGAAAATTTTCCCCACCGGACATTACGCGAATATTAATACTGCCCGAACGCACATCCACATCAATAGTATTCACGTCTAATTTGACCGTACTCGGCGACGAACGCAAAAGAGTGAAAGCCGTTACATCGGCTTGATGATACGTCCAATCCAACAATTTTATCTGCCATTTTTTCGTGTTGTTCCGCGCACGGTCATATACATAGAAATGATAATCTTTATCAGGGCTGTCTATTTGAAGAAAAGAGCCGGGGAGATAACCGATAATTTCAGACATCGGTGGCAGTTGCGTTTGAAAAGCAACTTTAAAAGGAAAATCGAGCCATCCGCTTGATGATTTGCTTTTCAATATTCCGATGAGCCAATTTTTGTCAGTATCCACTTCTACATTTTCCATTTGAGCTTTCGCTAAAGAAGCCTCATCTAATTGAGCGAACGTAGAAGAGGCATCTAAATTAACAGCTTTCAATCGCAACGGTGTCAAACTTGCATTGTCGGTAATCAAACGCCCTTGTTCCAATACGACACGCCATTTTTTTTGTCTGCCATCAACCGCCACCACCGTTATATAATGAGCAGTATCGAGTGTTGCAAATTCCAATCCGTTTTCCCAATAACCATTAGCTAAATACGCAGAGTCAGACACCACAATATTTGGCATTACTGTTAAAGGCAACGTAACTTCGGGCACAATTATCTTCACCGTCGAATCGGCAACGGAAACATAACCTTCGGACGAAACGAAAGCATTTTTGGGGCTGTACGAGTAAATGGTAAATTTTTCAATATCCGCAGCATCACTGCTTTTCGATGGCGTTAATACTATTTTATACTGCTGCGCTTTGCCGTTTTCGGCTACTACAAAAAAAGTTTTCATTTCTTCTAAAGTTCTGAAAACCAACGTATCTGGATTAATACCGCACAATTTCATCGCAGTTGCATTCAAAACTATTTCCGCTTTGAACGCTATCGGAAAATTGTATTTCCCGTACTCAAGAGGAACATTTACAATAAAGTCACCTTGAACAACGGGTTGTCCGAGACGAACATTTTCGGTATAAATTTCCAGCACATTAAACGACTGAATAGAGACATCGTCATGCAAATCTTTCAATTCGCGGCACGCCAAGCATGTCAAAACAACTAAAAAGCAATATGTCAATCGTTTAATCATAAGATTTTAACGCAAAAATTTATACGTCAATAATTGATAAATGAGCCGTGCCGCCAAAAAATCGGACGCTTTTGCAAACGGATTTGGACAAAGTTCCACCACATCGAAGCCCACCACGTTATGTTCGGCAAAAATTTGTTTCAAAAAATGCAAAACCTGAATATAACTCAATCCTCCGGGTTCGGGCGTACCTGTCGAAGGCACATACGCCGGATCGAAAACATCCAAATCAATTGTCAGGTAAACATTTCGTCCCAAAGTCGCTTTTGCTCTGCGCTCCCATTCGTTTTCCTTATCTTGCAAAATATCCATCGCATAAAAAATACGTGAAGGATTGAAATTATCAGTTTCTTCAATACATTGACTGCGTATGCCAACTTGCGTAATTTGCGCCACTTTTTTAGCTTGGTTCATCACACAGGCATGGTTCAACTCCGAACCTTCATAGCTACGCCTTAAGTCGGAATGAGCGTCTAATTGCAAAATAGTCAAATCGTTATACTGTTTTGCAGCCGACCGCATGGCACCAATGCTCACAGTATGATTGCCGCCTATAACTACGGGGAATTTCTTCGCGGCAAAAATAGCGGTAACCTGACGTTCTACCGCATCGCACAACGCTTCGGGCGTTTCGTTATCATAAACGGGTGGTGCAGTATAAATGCCGTTTTTATAAACTTCCGTTTGCGTCTCAATATCGAACCATTCCAACTGCACAGAGGCTTCGAGCAAGGCTTCAGGACCTTTTTCAGAGCCGTGAACCCAACTGCTGGTAGCATCGTAAGGCACCGGTAATACTACTATTTTCGCATGGTCGTAGTCGGCGTAAACACCTGTCAAACCCGCAAAATTTTCCATAATTCAACTGGTTGTCTGGTTGTTTTTATAACAATTTATTGCGCAAAAATACAAAAAAATATGCGACTTTTCATACATTATCATCGCATTTGTAAAATTAAGCGTATTTTAGGGAAGTCGCAAAAAACTATGAAAGCCTATTTTCGACAAAAGAAAGGATTTGTGCATCGAATTCTTTACCGTGGTCAAGAAAATCAACTTCAACACCTATTGAATAGAGGCGTGTTTTCAAATTTTCCGGTAAACTATCAGCCATTGACAGCAAACGCGATGCATCTTTTTCCGTTACAACAACAGCAGTTGCGCTGATTTCTTTCATTTCGGAGGCTATTTTTGAAATGTCTTTCGATGTGAAAAAATGATGGTCTGGAAAAGAAAGCCAACGAACATTTGTAAACATTGCTGCCAAATAATCGTACAAACCGACAGCCGAAACAACGCCCGTTACCATCAAAATTGTTTGCGAAGAATCTACGGCAAACGGCGCAGTAGAAGAAAACACAGGAGACGGAGTTCCATAGCGGTACGTCGTAAAATACAACGTTTGAGACGGCAACAAATCAAGTTCGGAAGCTATTTTTTCGCGTTCGTGCAAAGACAAAGTCGGTGGACATTTCGTAACAATCACAATATCTGCACGCTTTGCCCCACTTCTCGGCTCACGCAATCGACCATAAGGCAATAAATTGTCAGTAGTCCAGCGATTTGCATAATCTGTCAGCAATACCGACAGACCGGCACGAACGTAACGGTGCTGAAAAGCATCGTCCAAAAGTACCACTTGAGGCGGTGGTGATAATTGCAACAACCGTTCGATGCCTTCGACACGTTTTTCGGCAACTGCAACATTTATTTGCGGAAACTTTCGATAAATTTGATAAGGTTCATCGCCGATTGTTTGCGCATTTTCAGCCGCATTCGCCAAAATAAAACCTTTCGTTGTGCGGCGATAACCACGACTCAGCAAAGCAACACGGTAAGAGGCTTGTAATAAACGAATAAGATATTCCGAATGCGGAGTTTTTCCTGTTCCACCCACGGCAAGGTTTCCAACAGAAATAACAGGTGTATGAAATTCTTTCGAAGGAAGTAATCCTTTATCGAACAGAAAGTTACGCACGGCAATTACTACTCCATACAACCACGAAAACGGATAAAGGAGAAATTTCAGCATTCGCATGAAAAACTAAAGAACTGTTTTAAAGGCAGTTTCGCCTACTTTAATAATGTACGATTGATTTTTCGGCAAACGATTGATAGCAAACGGCGAAGTAGAAACCGATTCGGAAATAAGCATCCTACCCATAATATCGTAAACAGAAACCATTTCTCCGACAGCATTCAGTAACACTACTGCGCCATTTTTGATATAAAACGACGGCAAAGTATTGTCCACCGAAGCCAAACCGACACTTTTTTTCTGCAAACGATAAGCGGCAATTCCATTGTTGGTAGCCAATACATAAATTGTTACGTTATCAGGAGTTGATTCTACGCATACCGGCGAAGTTATGGCGGTATTTGCCGCCGAACCAAACGCTTCGGTAGCATTATCGAAAACGACAGGACTATCAAGACCATGGGTAATATCAAACAATTTTAACACTCCAAAGCGCGTTTCCATTGAGCCGTAATATTCATGCCCATTCAGTTCAAAACAAACACCATCGACTGCCAATGCGCTCGGAGACGGCGAACTGAATGATTTTGACCATTTTCCGTCAAGACTTAACAATTTTCTGGCAACACGAAAACCTGTAACAAAAAATGTTGTGTCGGATTGTACAATGGCATGAGTACCGGCTGCATTACTGCTTTTGTGACCATCGAAAAGAAATGGTTCATTCAACACTCCATTGCCAAAAGGAATTTTCACAGCTTTGCCTTGGTTACTGGCAGCCACTATAAAACCGCCATCGCTGCCGTCAAGATTGCCGTAAACATCGAAATAATCGGCTTGTCCAAAACCTGTAATTGTTTTAGAACCGACCAAATTAGTTACTCCATTTTCATCGCAACGGTAAATTGTCAGCACATCTTGTGCGTTATTGGTGCTTCCGAGCAACATCACGCCATCATGCGTGAAACGGATACAACTCAACGATGTAGCGTCCAAATTCGTTTGTATAGTGCGTTTCAAATCGCCTGTTTTGCCATCAACAACTGCAATTTTAGCGGTCGTCATATCGGGAATATACAATTCACCATTATATACTGCCATCGAACGCTGCGATGTTGTATTTGTCAAATAAGGTGCCTGCTCCAAAGTCTTTGTCCACAACGAAACGAAACGCACCTCATCGTCAGGTTCCAAAATACCCGACAAATCCAAATAATCGGTAGTGAACATATCACAACCTTTAGTCCTATACTCTTGAAACAAAGCTACTGTGTTTATCGTCCACACATTTACCAAAAGACCATTATCGTGATAGCGTTTTACTAAATTCGCCGTAAATTCCGGACCTACACAAACATCAATATCCGCACGATTGTTAATGCACCATTGTAAGTTCGATTCCATTGAAGTTGCATAGCACAAAAGCTGTATTGTTGCCGTCGGGTAATTTGTACGAATAAACTCCAAACAAGGTTTCATCGAAGTTAGGAAAATAGCCTTTTCGAACATTCCTTTTGAGCGCACAACTTCGACCAAGGCAGGAAGGTTGGAACAATCGTTGCTGTTGATGCCCGTAGCCCATTTCAGCTCTATCACAGGAAATACATCGTACTCTTTACAAATATCCAAATACTCCTCCAAAGTACAAATGGTAGCGGTATAGGTTTGCCCACCGCGCGTCTGCGATAGTTGGAGTGCCTTCAGTTGTGCCAAAGTACTGCTTGCCACATTTGCCGATGAATGACCGAAACGGCTCAAATCATCATCATGGCAGCACACGAATTTTGTGTCACTCGTAACTTTAATGTCTGTTTCCAAACCATTATAACCGAACTGTGCACCTCTTCTGAAAGCCTCTTCCGTATTTTCCACGCCCCAATAGCTGCCTCTGTGCCCTATTAAAACGGCAGCATTGATGCTTTGGTAACAACACAACAAAATCATTAAAAAAGCAAAAGTAGTTTTTTTCATAATTATTGAATTTGAAGTTTTTATTTACTTATCAAAACCACTGCATAAGCCGCCATACCTTCTTCTTTGCCTACAAAACCAAGTTTTTCAGAAGTAGTTGCTTTGATGGAGATGTCATCGGTAGGAATGCCCATAACAAGTGCCAAAGTGGCTTGCATCGACGTGATATGCGGATTAAGTTTCGGTTGCTCGGCACAAATAGTGCAATCAATATTTTCTATGCTGTAGCCCGCTTCGCGAATAAGTTCTACGGTTTTTTTTAGCAAAATTTTGCTGTCAATATCCTTGTATTCGGCATCTTTATCAGGAAAGTGAAAACCGATGTCGCGCATGTTGGCGGCACCCAACAAAGCGTCGCAAATGGCGTGTATCAACACATCGGCATCGGAATGACCTTGCAAACCGAAAGGAGAATTAATGCGTACACCGCCCAGCCAAAGCTCACGGCCTTGTACCAAGCGGTGTACATCGTAACCAAATCCAACGCGAATTTTCACTCCGTTTTTATATCTATTTTTTTATTTGTCTTTGTCTTTGCCTCTATCAGCCAATGCTTTGATGCCATCAACATCAAATGACAAGGTAAAACGTAAGGTTTGATCCAAAGGATTGTTTTGCGCCAAAGAGACTACATAACCGACATCCAATTTGAACGCCGACAAGCGGAAACCGGCACCAAATGTAAAATATTTACGGTTACCTTTGTTTTGACTTTCGTTAAAGTAGCCTGCGCGACCAAAAAATTGCTCATTGTAAGCATATTCCAAACCGAGCGCCCACATAATTTCCTGCATCTCTTCTTTAAATCCGCCCGGAGCGTCGCAAAACGAATAGCCAAGACCTTTCATAACGCCAATTGCGCTATATTGCTTTTCGCTCATCGTCCATGTTGAAGGATCGTCAGGATTGAAACCTTCCGTAAATTTGGATTTACGTGACGGAATAAGAAGTTTATTAATGTCTGCATTGATAGCTAAACGGTTAAATTTATCAAATGGAACAAGGTACGACAGACCAAAACGCATATTGGTCGGCAAAAAGTTGCTCGTATTGTTTTTGTCATACGAAATTTTTGTACCCAAGTTCGATAGGTTAAATCCGATACCCAGCAACGATTCACCCGTTTTTATTTCGATAGGCAAATGATAGTAGAGATTAATATCGGAAGCAAACGAATAGCCCGGATAATAGTCAGGGTCATTGCGCGCACTCAAGTCTGAACAGATAAAACGAAACGCTACACCCATAGAAAAATTTTCAGCCAAAATACGCGAATAAGCCACATCGAAAGCCAATTCGTAAGGATTGACCGGAATAGGAATGGCTTCAGCCGACTCGCGCAGCAAAATTTCGCCCAACGAGAAGAAACGCAACGATGCGCTAACCGTTCCTGCTATTTTACTAATATTATAGTAACCTGACAAATAAGCCAAATCAATGTCCGAAACTCCCAAGCGGCGCAACCACGGCGTATAGGAAATGGCAAAACCCGCACTACTGTTCGCAAACGGATATTTTGAAGCATTCCAATGCTGTGAATGAATGTCCGGCAAGGTAGCAACACCTATATCGCCCATACCGCCCGCAACAGCATCGGGAGCGATGGAGAGAGACGGAACACCGGTAACTAATGGATTTAAGTAATTACTTTCATCGATAACAGGAGGGTCGCCTGCCGCTAATACTGACACACATGAAGCAAAAATAAAAACAACCGCTAAAAACTGTTTTTTCATACTAAATTATTTGATTAACTAATAGTCTTTTTTTATACCGAACAATTAAACGCCTCTTATAGGTATTTATTGTCCTTTTATCATTAATTTAATTGTCTTGCTAATTTTTTCGCTGTGCGAAACCGACACTTCCATACGCACCAAATAGATGCCCGGACGTACTACGCCATCACCACTACTCCACAAATCCCATTCCACTTCACTTTTGTTGGCATTGGTAATCAATATTTTGTCAGATTTCCAAATTGCGCGCCCCGATAAGTCGTACACCGTAGCCTGAATATCCAATGGCGCATCGGGACGGTCATGTTCATAAACAAAACGAACTTGACTAACTGCAGGATTCGGATAGGCATACATGTCGTACAAGCATGGTTGGAGACCTTTCACCACTTCAAAATTAAGAGAAATGGACGATGAATTGTTCTGTAAATCCCAAGCTCGGAACGTTAAAGTATGTTTGCCTTCGGATAATTTCGTCAATTTGTAACGCACTTCGCCCTGCTGATAACTGCCAATGGTTGATTCGTAATAGTGATTGAGCGACCATTCTTTTAGAGGGTCATTGTCCAATTTCAGTATCATATCGTGACCGATGCCCGTTCCTATGGTGTTAATACCGCTTTTATCGTATAACTGCGCTACAAAAAGCGGCGTTTCGTTCACTTTACCGCCCTGACGAAATTCCGGTGTATTTAAGTAAGCCGTTATTTCAGGTCCAACATCATCGAACTCAAAATTGGGATTTTCGCCTCCGACAACAAAATTGGTAAAATTACCATTCGCCTCACTACCGGTAGTTTCATCAGCCGCATAATAGACAATGCGACCTGTGCCGAAGTTGTACCTAATATCTTTCGGTAACAAAAATTTAAAATTAAATTCGCCGTTAACGACATGCGCCTTACCCTGAAAAATAGGATTTGGTCTGTCAAAATAGGTATAAGGTCGTTTTTTTTCGGGATCGGGTTGGTCGTTATCTATCGTGGTTATCCTCTCTTCCTTATCAAATATACTAATATGTACAAAACCGTTAAAATCTTCAACTATTTGACTATCAAGATTTTCTATATGACCCGCCAAATAGACTTCGTCCAAAGCTCTCAACGTATCCAACACTCCCGACAAAGGATGAAAATTGATGCTGTCAGTCAGCACTTTATACGGACGTGGCGACACTAATTTGACAGCAGGGTCGCCCAACAATGAAAATGCCAACTTATTCGATTCGCCATTTCGAGCATTTTTAGCCAAGCGCATCACATCGCCCACGCTCCATTGCTCTCCGTTCGCATCTTTTTTCAGTAAAAAATTTATAAATTCCCTATTCAAATAATAGTTTGGTGCAGCGTGAACAGTACGCGTCGTGGTAAACAATCCATATGTACCACCGTGCGAATTGCGAAGTACCTGTTCGCCTCCAGTATCTTTAAAGTCATCGAAACGTGCAAAATCGCACGTCGCCGTTATCCAAAGCGAGAAACGGTCGTTGTACATATTTAACATGTCTTCGGCAGTCAGCAATTGCTCGTTAGTCCATCCATTGTAACCTCCGTGTCCCATAAAGTTCAACATCAACGTACCAAACTTAATGTAATTTTGGAAAATTTCCTTTGCCAAAGGATAACGTTCACCGCTTGCCGAAACTTCTTGTTGATAAGCATCTAAATAGAGTTTACGCACCAATATTTCGGGATAAAGGCGCGCCATGAGATTTGCCACACTGTCGGCATCCTTCATGTGCATATTGTCGTCGCCATCGTCGGCGACAAAAACAGCTTGATTTTTCCAATTGCCAAGAATTTTATTTTCACAATAACCAATTGTTTTATCCACAACAGCCTTTGCCTGTTCCAAAGAATAAACAGGGAAGCGTCCGACACCAATATCCAACCTGTCGTAAGCCAAATCGATACCTTCCGAATCGTCCAAAAAGCCGAAATAATCGTCCACTACAAACGACGATGTTTCAAACACCGAGTTAACACTTTGGAAAGTCAACAAACGGCGAATAGGTTTTTCTGCATACAAAATACCGCGGTTGTCAAAACTACCGTCGCCAAACAACAGCAAATAGCGTGGCATATCGGAGGGCGACACAGCCCTATCGTAAAACATTTTTACAAAACGTCGGTATGCGCTGGCATCGGGAGTACCCGAAGAAAATTCATTGAAAATAATCGAGCCGTCAACCACTACCACCGACATACCGTCAGCCTGACGATGGTATTCGGCTAAGCGTTGTGCTTCGCCCATAAAATCGACATTGGAAATGATAATCATGTCCGTTTGCGGCAGAGCGTGCAAATCCTGATTTGCAACAGCTCCAACAAACTCAGGAACAAAAAATTGTCCGTACGACGGATTGACCGCTACAAATTCATTCAACGTATCGGTGGAAGCTACAAACGCCAAATCCTGCTCTACCCATTCAGTGTACATTTGTATAATGTTGAACGGATTGGTAATATTCCACACCTGAGTAGTTGCATTTGCATTCGAAAGTAAATAACGGTGCGTTTTTCTTTGTGCCAAATAATCGATATTACGGAAGAAAAGCGGAGCTTCGCCGACCATTTTCAATGCCCGTTTCACATTCAATTCGAAATAGTTCAGCCAACCACGCGCAGTTGGCTGGTTAAACGTAAGGTTTAAATTCAATTGATTGCCGACAGGCGAAGTAAAATAAGCAACCGAATTGGATGTTTTCGCAAATTCGTGAATGGCTGACCCTTCCAAAGGCGGAAGTGTGGCAGTGCAAATTTCAACATCGTTGGCATAGAGACGAAACGTAGAATAATAGTTCCAAAAGCGCGTGGCAACATCTAACACCACATACGCCGTTTCGGACAACATATTGGGAAACGGTGCCGTAAATTCATAATAAGATTTTGCACCAAATTCTTCTCCGTAAAATTCGCGACCGGAATTAATGAGATTTACTAAATCTCTCTCGTGCACAAAATAGTCGGTAAAAGATGTAATATCACCATTTGAAGAGGTCAAAGGGTCTGATTCGGGCACGACACGCTTGCCTGCTCCGCCGTCAGTGGTGAGAAAATAATAGCCAGCATTGGAATAGACATTTTGGCGGTGACGAAAACGACCGTATTGGTACGACCAAGCCGTAGGACCTTTACCATAAAACAGAATAAAATCGCCTTCGTTAAAAACATTGTCGGCACCTTTTTCCATGTAAATCGGAACTTCGGGAAGGTCGTCAATGTACGGTTTGCGGAAATCTTCATCTATCATATTACCGCCATAGCCATACACTTTTATATTTTCGGAAGCCATGCCGATAGACGCTAATTCTTCGTAAGTTATTTTATAGATGCCCGTTTTGTTCACTTTAATTTTTTGCCATGTGCCGTTGCGTAAAACGGAATGTGCGACATAACGGTCTGCCGGTAAAGCAGCAGCCGATTTTTGGATTGTATTCGTATGTTTTACTTCAAACGATTTTAATTTTTTAAACCCGCCGTCGGTAGCCACGAATGGTAGCAAAGACAACAGTGTTGACGACACTTTGCGTTCCGTAACCGTGCGCACTTTGAAGAGCAACGTTTCGGGAATATGTTCTACACGTTGCTTCAAAAAAAACGTTTCTTCGGTCGTGCAAGCCTCATACACAGGATTGATAACTTCAAGACCGACTATTTCTGCCACAGACAAGTTCCACCAAGGCAGCCCTGTTGCGTCAGGATAAAAAGCACCGTCGAAAGTCGGCACTTTTTGGTCATCGTTCTCCATATTCCATTTTTGCGGTGCTCGCCAAGTCAGTTGATAACTTTCGGCAAATCCCAACAACGGGAACAGCAGTACTATTAGCAAATGGATTTTTTTCATGGCTCTATATAATAAAGTGCAAAGGTAATAAAAAACTGTTATCAATTATTCATTTGACATAAAAATCGAACATTAGTTTATTTTCCAAGAATCCTTGCAAGTGGTCATTGATGGTTACCTTTCCTACACCCGAAGGCGTTCCGGTGTAAATCAAATCGCCCATTTTCAGGGTAAAAAAGCGACTAATGTAGGCAATCAGTGCGTTAAAATCGAAAATCATTTGCGATGTATTACCGCGTTGCACCTCTTTACCGTTGAGTAAAAGATTAAAATTCAATGCTTTAGGATTACTAAAAGTCTCTAACGGAACAAATTCACTGATAACCGCAGAGCCATCGAACGCTTTTGAAATTTCCCATGGTCCGCCAATTGCTTTTTGCCTGTTTTGCAAATCGCGCGCCGTAAAATCTACTCCCAGAGCCACTGAATCATAGTAACGGTCGGCAAATTTTTCGGCAATATTTTTGCCTAAACGACAAATTCTCAACACCACTTCCGTTTCGTAGTGAACTTCCTGTGAAAAATCGGGAATATAAAACGGTCGGTTATTCCTAAGCAATGCGGTGTCGGGCTTCATAAAAACAGTCGGTTCGGAAGCACACTGATGTTCCATCTCTTTGTTGTGCAAAGGATAATTCCAGCCTACAGCAAAAATTTTCATACATCTTCGTGTTTTTCAGTTTCCAACTCTTCTTTCAAACGATTGAAAATCAATGCTAAATGAGCGTACATTGATGTATTTTGCACTACAATATTTTCGGGAACACGGATGCGAAACGGCGTAAAATTCCAAATGGCGCGGATGCCTCCGGCAATCATTACATCAGCTACTTCCTGAGCATTATCAACCGGCACCGTCAGCACGCCAATATGTACATTCATCTGCTTTTGCAACGACATAAAATGATTGACGTGATGAATAGGAATTCGATTGATTTGCGTTCCTACCAACTCGTGTTTAACATCGAAAGCTGCCAAAATTTTTAGTCCGTACTGCAACAAACCGTGGTCGTGGAGCAGAGACGAACCCAAACTGCCTACACCAAACAAAAACGCCTCATGCTGGTTGGCAAATCCCAAAAAATGGTTCAACGCAAAAATGAGTTCGTCCACATCGTAGCCGACACGCGTTTTTCCAGAAATGGTAACGTACGAAAAATCTTTCGCCACCAACGAAGCTTCAATGCCTATTTTTTTCGCTATTTGCGTGGACGACAGAAACTTAACCCCCTGACGTTTAGCCAACTGAGCGTAAGCTAAATACCACGGAAGACGCCGCAAAGCAGGTTCCGGTATTTTTAAAAATATATCAGGCATTCTTTCGCAATTTATACAAACATTAAACGTACGAAGGTACAAAAAATTTTGTTCCGACCATATTTTATCCTTAACTTTGTAAAATAAAAGCAGACTTTTTATGGCAAAATCAGATTGGAAAGAACGTCTAAACATTGTCTATTCCACCAACCCCGATTTTCAATACGAAAAAGCGGAACAGGAAGATGTTGAAACCTTACCGCCACATCGGCAAATGCTGAAACTACAATTGGACAAACGCAACCGCGGCGGCAAGTCGGTTACACTCGTAACCGGTTTTGTGGGCAACTCAAACGATTTAAAAGAGTTGGGTAAGATGCTTAAAACAAAATGTGGCGTAGGTGGCTCGGTAAAAGACGGCGAAATTCTCATACAAGGCGACTTCCGCACCAAAATAGAGACTGTTCTCACCGAAATGGGCTACAAATGCAAACGCATAGGCGGATAAAAAAGTCGGACACAAAATTTCATTTAACGTATGGTTACTTGCGTAGCACCAAAACCGTATTGTTGGAACGAAGCGTCCTGAAAATAGCAAGTGCGGTAGGACGTTTTCAAAGCCTTTTCAATCTCTTTGCGCAATACACCTTCACCTTTTCCGTGAATAAAAACAATTTTTTGACCTCTCTTTTTAAGGTTGGCACGCATCACTTCGTTGAACTTGCCCAATTGCACTTGTAACATATCAAAATTGCTCATACCGACCGTAGAATCGACTAATTGGTTGATATGTAAATCAACTTCGATGACCGTATTTTTATTGACTTTTGCAGGAAAACGTTTTTTGGGCTCAACCCGCTCTTTTTGCGCCAATGCCGACTTCAGTTCAGCTTCCACAATGCGGTAATCTTCCGCCACGCCGTCGTTTTCGATAATGGGTAGCAACCATGCTTTTTTGTCGAAATAATCGTTTTCCGTAAAGCTGTGAAGTTTGTAAAATTTGGTCGGGTCAATAGTCAAAACAGTATCAATAACGGGTTTTACGGTAAATGATTTGTTCTTTTTGTACGCTATTGCCTGAAAACGAATTGATGTAAAGGCATTTACGTCCTCTTTTTCCACAGTTTCCAGCCACAGTTTTGTTTGCGGTTCTACCACGCCATTTTCTTTCAGTTCCAATTCATCTTCACCGCGAAAGAAATTGAAAGACAGATAATAATTGCTCGAATTGACCAAATAACACTCTGTTTTAGTGGTTTGTATCTGTTTCAAATCGTCGGGCACTAAAGCCAAATAAACCGACAGAACTTCGCCTTCCTTCGTTTCTTCAGATTCGTCAAATTCATAAACGGGTGTTTCTTGAACAGGCTCATTTTCAATAACTTGTTCGGAAATGGTTTTATCCTCAGTCGGAAAATTATATTGATTTACCGTATTGACCACTACTACTTCATTCGCCAACACCGGCGTTTCAAAACCGTCCGACTCTAACACATAAACCAAATTTTTCTGAATTTTGCTTATCACACCTCCGCCAACAGCATTAAGGTAGCGGACTTTATCACCAATTTTTACCATCTTTTTATCTGTTTTTCAATCTTTGCAATTGCTTAAAAAGCGTTCATTTGCATCACACAAAAGTAGTGCTAATTTTTCAAACAACAATAATAAAACGAATAAGCTCTGTACATCATTATATTAAAGGAAAAAGCTCTTTTTGCAATTTATCAAAAGAAACATTCGGCTTCTTTCAAAAAAATCCATTAATTTTGACACCCGTAAAAAAGAAGCGATGATACCCGAAGAAATACCTATCAGCAACTACGATTACCCGCTACCCGACAGCCGCATAGCCAAATTTCCACTTCGGCAACGCGATGCTTCAAAATTACTTATTTGGAATAAAGGCAGCATTTCCGAACGCCATTTTTACGACATTCCCGAACTTTTAGATTCCGACGATTTGTTGGTTTACAACAACACGCGCGTTATTCAAGCTCGCCTTGTTTTTTACAAATCAACCGGTGCGCGAATTGAAATATTTTGTTTGGAACCGCACACGCCCAACGACTATCAATTGATTTTTCAAACCACTCACCAATGCGTATGGACGTGCCTTGTGGGTAATCTAAAAAAATGGAAAAATGGCAAACTTACCAACTCTGTCAGCATCAATGGGGAAACAACCACCATAGAAATAGAACGCCTGCACACTGAAAATGAAATGTCGCACCAAATAGCTTTCACGTGGAACAACGACAATGCCACTTTTGCCGATATACTCGAACAATTGGGCGAATTGCCGATACCGCCCTACCTCAACCGCAAAACGGAAGAATCGGACAAAACAACCTACCAAACAGTCTATTCCAAAATAAAAGGGTCGGTAGCCGCTCCCACCGCAGGTTTGCACTTTACACAAGATGTGCTGAACAAAATTGCCACCAAAGGTGTTGAGCGCGAAGAGATTACACTTCACGTCGGCGCAGGAACATTCAAACCTGTCAAATCGGCTGTTATCGGTCAGCACGAAATGCACACCGAATTTTTTTCAATACGTAAAAGTTCACTTGAACGCATTATCGCCAATTTGGGACACATTGCTGCCGTAGGCACCACTTCAGTACGCACTTTGGAAAGCCTCTATTACTTGGGGTGCAATCTCCACAACAAAAAAACGGATTTTTGCGTTGCGCAATGGCAACCCTACAAAGAATTGAACACGCTAACCGCCCAAGAAGCTTTACAGGAAATTGCCAACTACATGGCAAAAAACAATCTCACTTACATCAATGCTGCAACGCAAATCATCATTGCCCCGGGATTTCAGTTTCGTATTGTCAATAAAATGATTACTAATTTTCACCAACCCAAAAGCACTCTGTTATTGCTGATTTCTGCCTTTGTTGAAAACGATAATTGGAAGAATATTTACCGCTACGCTCTCGATAACGAATTTCGCTTTCTCAGTTACGGCGACAGTTCATTGCTGATAAAATAACACAGTTACAGCACACAACAAAAAGAGGATGCCTTTTTCAAGCATCCTCTTTTTATAAGGTTTGTCTGACTAAACTTATTAGTTGATTGCGTTTGCCAAATCAGCACCGGCTTTAAATTTAGCAACTTTTTTAGCTGCAATGGTAATTGGTTTCTTTGTTGCGGGGTTGATACCTTTGCGTGCGCTACGTTTTGCAACAGAAAATGTACCGAAGCCTACCAAGCTAACTTTATCACCAGCTGCAAGAGCCTTAACGATACTTGCTGTAACAGCTTCAAGAGCTTTTTTAGAATCTACTTTGCTAAGACCAGCTTTCTCAGCAATCGCATTAATTAAATCTGCTTTGTTCATAATTAAAAAGATTTGGGGTTAAAAAAAAATATTTGAAATACTCCGACAAAAATAAACTAAATATTTGTGTGAAACAAATTTTTGAAACATTTTTTTGCACAAAAACACAAAAAAAATGTATTTTCAGACAAAAATTGCATTTTAACGCTCTTTTTTGCCTATTTTTGCACAAAATTTCAGCTTAAATGAGTTCAAATCGATTTTCTACCTTCTTCAAAGAGTATCCGGCAGTGGCAAATCTCATTGCCATAAACCTGATTTTTTGGTTTGCAAGCATCTTTTTACCCGCAAAAACGGGCTTCGATGTCGTAAAATTTCTTGGAATGCACTATTGGAGCTCCGATTTATTCAATCCGTTGCAGATGATTTCATATATGTTTCTGCATGACACCGGCTCTTTTGCGCATCTGTTTTTTAATATGTTTGGCGTGTATATGTTCGGTCGAATTTTGGAACAAGTATGGGGAACGAAAAAATTTTTGTTCTATTACTTGCTGACAGGCTTCGGAGCTGCCATTATACAACAACTATTCTGGACAATTGATTTAGCGGGCGTTACTTCGGCTTTAAACACAGCCATTGCCACTAATTCGGGCGAAGCACTTGTTCCGTTTCAACATCTATTTCGTGGCGATATTAGCCAAATTACGGCAATTGATGCCATTCGACTGAAAGAAATGTTACTCAACGCTCCTGTTACTATTGGTGCTTCAGGGGCTTTATTCGGGCTGCTTTTGGCTTTCGGGTGGATGTTTCCCGACATCAAACTTTTTGTTTTGTTTGTTCCTGTACCCATTAGAGCACGCATCTTCGTTATCATCTACGGTGTGGCAGAACTCTTTTTGGGAGTGGCTAACTTCAGCGGCGACAATGTGGCGCACTTCGCACACCTCGGCGGCATGGTTTTTGGTGTTTTAATTCTTTTATACTGGAAAAAGAAAGGACGTTTATTTTCACAATCATGAGTCAATTTTTTAATTTCATACACAACAAATACCAAAACGGCACAACTCTCATTAGATTGATTTTCATTAATGTAGGTGTGTTTCTGCTCATTCGCATAGCCTTCATTGTGCTTCAACTTTTCAACCTTTCCGGTGACCATTTTTTGCACTACATTGAAATGCCGGCTGCCCTAAACACGTTTATTAAACAACCGTGGAGTGTAATTAGCTACATGTTTTTGCATTACGATTTTTTTCACCTTTTCTTCAATATGTTATGCCTTTATTGGTTTGGAAAATTCTTTTTGGATAGTTTTTCGCAAAAACAATTGGTTGGCGTTTACTTTTGGGGAGGCATTGCGGGAGCAGCCGTTTACTTTGCGGCTTACAATCTATTTCCGTTATTTGCCAATAAAGTAGCAACTTCTTACCTTTTAGGAGCTTCGGCTTCGGTAATGGCAATTTTGGTTGTAGCGGCAATAGCTACGCCCAATGCCACCATACGGCTAATTTTTATAGGCGATGTAAAATTAAAATATATTGCTATTATCACCTTTTTATTGAGTGCATTCGGGACAACATCGAGTAATGCCGGCGGCGAATTTGCCCATATCGGCGGAGCATTGATGGGTTACATTTACGCCCGACTACTCTATCGCGGCAACGATTTAACGCAACCGGTAACGCGTGTCATCAATTGGTTTGCCAACTTGTTTAAACCCAAACCAAAAATGCGCAAAATGAAATTTTCTAAAAAACCGAAATCGGATGCCGAATACAATTACGAAAAGAAACAAGCAGAAAAAAATATCGATATCATTTTGGACAAAATAAAAAAGAGCGGTTATCAAAGTCTTACCGACGAAGAGAAACAACAATTGTTTAACCAGAGTAAAAAAATGTAATTCAACCATGTTCCGCAGCGCCATCAAATATTTGGCTTTACTCATCAACCTGTTCTTTTCGTTGATGTACATTTTCGGACTGCTGGCTGCCGTAGTACCGTCCAACAAGTTTGTGTGGTTCAGCTACTTCGGACTTTTTTTTCCGTTACTCGTACTTATTCAATTAGGTTTCGGCATTTTTTGGTTGTTCCGCCGCCACAAATGGTATTGTCTCATCTCTTTTGGATTGTTAATACTAACATTACCGGCAGTAAATAGAGTTTTTTCCGTTCCACTCCGACAGAAGACCGCAGTAGCTCAACGCCCAACGCTTAAACTGCTCACTTACAACATTTCCATATTCAGCGGCGAAAAAAAATATAAGGAAATCATGCGCTTGATAGAAGAACAAGATGCCGATATTGTTTGCCTACAAGAGTTCGGTTTTTACAACCGAAACAGCCGTTTGAATGAAAAAGATATTTTAACCCGATTTTACATTAAATATCCCTATAGACATTTGTGGTACAAAAATCAACGTGGCGATATGTCGTGGGGAGTGGCTACGTTTTCAAAATATCCCATTATAAAAAAGCGCAAAGTGAACTACGCATCAGCCTATAACGTCAGCATCTATTCCGACATTGTGATAAACGGCGATACTCTGCGCCTTTTCAACAACCATTTGGAATCGAACAAATTTACCTTGGGCGATATGAAACGCTACAAGGAACTGTCGGACAATTTTAACAGCGAAAAGCTGCGTTCCGTTACCGAAAAAATGTCCACTAAACTCAGTTCCGCCTACCGTGTTCGTGCAAAACAGGCACAAATTATTGCCGAAGAGATAGCTCAATCACCTTATCCTGTAGTGGCGTGTGGCGACTTTAACGACGTACCGCAATCGTACGCTTACCACACCATAGCAAAAAACATGACGGATATTATTATCGCAACCAAATGGGGCTACCACTATACATTTCATAGCAATGGCATATTGGTGAACATTGACCATGTGTTAGCGAGCAAAAATCGGATAATTCCCTTATCAAGTAACATTATCCACATCGATTACTCCGACCATTACCCTGTTTTAGCGAAATTTCAGATAAAACATTAACAAAAAGTACAAATATGATAAAGGCGGAATGGATATATTATCACATTCCGCCTGTTTTTAATTGTTTAATTTACAAATCGTTATGCTAAAGCGCGTTTTAGCGCATCTCTCATATCTCGTGCATAATAGAAAGTCAGACCTTTGAGGTACAATTCTTTAATTTCTTCTACGTCTTTTCGATTATCTTCGCACAAGATAATCTGCTTAATACCGGCACGTTTTGCTGCCAAAATCTTCTCTTTTATTCCACCTACAGGCAAAAGTTTTCCGCGCAATGTTATTTCGCCGGTCATAGCCAAACTTTTCTGCACTTTGCGTTTGGTAAAAGCTGAAGTTAAAGCCGTTAGCATCGTTATTCCCGCCGACGGTCCATCTTTTGGAATAGCTCCTTCCGGCACATGAACATGCACATTGTATTCGTCGAACATACTTTCAGGAATACCCCACTCTTCGGCATGAGCATGCAAATATTCAAGCGCAATCACTGCCGATTCTTTCATCACTTCGCCTAAATTTCCCGTCAAAGTCAGTTTCGGTGTTTTGCTTTTGCTCAAACTTGATTCGATGAAAAGAATTTCACCGCCGACTTTTGTCCAAGCTAATCCGGTAACGACGCCAATTTCGCCTTTACCTTCATATTTATCTTTTTCATAAGAGCTGACTCCTAAATATTCTGTGAGGTCTTCCGCCTTTATGGTGCGATTATACTCCTCGCCGGCAGCTATTTTGCGCGCTACTTTGCGCATAATTTTCGCCAATACGCGGTCTAATTCACGCACACCCGACTCACGCGTATAGTTTTCGATAATTTTTTCTATTGCTGTCTTGGAAAATTTCAAATTTTTTTTAGAGATACCATGATTTTCCAACTGTTTCGGGATAAGATAGTGTGAAGCTATTTCGCGTTTTTCTTCCAAAATATAGCCACTCACCTCTATCAATTCCATTCTGTCCAAAAGTGGTCTCGAAATGGTGTTCAGACTGTTGGCTGTGGCAATAAACAACACTTTTGACAAATCGTAATCGACATCAAGGAAATTGTCGTGGAAAGTGCTATTTTGCTCAGGGTCAAGCACTTCAAGCAGAGCCGATGCGGGATCGCCTTTGTAATCGGAACTGACTTTATCAATTTCGTCCAACACAAAAACAGGATTGGAAACTCCTACTTTATTCAGATTTTGTATGATGCGTCCGGGCATAGCACCGATATAAGTGCGCCGATGACCCCGTATTTCGGCTTCATCGTGCAATCCGCCCAGTGACATACGGATATATTTACGATTGAGCGTTTCGGCAATGGATTTTCCTAACGACGTTTTACCAACCCCCGGAGGTCCGTACAGACACAAAATAGGAGCTTTCAGGTCACCTTTAAGTTTTAAAACTGCCAAATGTTCTATAATGCGTTCCTTGACTTTTTCCATGCCAAAATGGTCTCTGTCAAGAATTTGTTGCGCCTTTTTTATGTCGAAATTATCCTTAGTATATTCGTTCCACGGCAAATTGACCAATGTTTCAAGATAATTCATCTGTACCGAATAATCGGGTGAGTGCGGATGTGTGCGTTCCAACTTTTTTACCTCTTTTTCAAATAAATCCGCTACTTTTTTATCCCATTTTTTCTTTTTCGCTTTAGCGCGCAATTCCTTAACATCCGAAGCATCGTTGCCCAACTCCTCTTGAATAGTTTTAATCTGTTGGTGCAAATAGTATTCGCGCTGCTGTTGGTCAATATCCAAACGTGCTTTCGATTGTATGGACGCTTTTATTTCCAGCAACTGCGATTCACGGTTGAGCAAATCCAGCAATTGATAACCGCGTTCCTTCACATCGTCTATTTCGAGCAGATGTTCCTTGTCGTTCAGTTTAAAGCCAAAATTGGCACAAATAAAATTGATAAGCGACATCGGCTGGTCGATATTGCGCACGGCAAACGACGCTTCATCAGGCATAGAACCGGAGTTTTTGATAATTTTTAGCGCCAACTCCTTGATAGCTTCAAACAATGCCGTAAAAATTTTATCGTCAGGTGTGGGAACAATATCATTCACAAAAAGCACTTTGGCTGACATTGCCGGCGAAGTGGTTACCATTTGGCTGATTCGTGCACGTTTTTTACCGTGTACAATAGCCGTTATCGAACCGTCGGGCATCTCCAATATGCGGATAATGCTGGCAACCGTTCCTATCGGGAAAAGGTCGGATTCATTCGGATTTTCCACTCTATTGTCGCGCTGAGTTGCCACAAATATTTCGAGACCGTCATTGTAAGCGTCGCGAATGGTTTTCAACGATTTTTTTCGTCCTACGGAAACAGGCATCACCACCGTAGGGAAAAGCACCATATTGCGCAAAGGCAACACCAATAATTCATCACCGTCTTTGGCGTTAGGTTCTTCCTTGCCATCTTCCTCAGAAATCAACGGAATAAAGTTGCTGCTTATCTCTTCCGAATCGTCTTCTCTAAAAATATCTTTAATGTTAAATTTCATAATCAGTTTTTATTCATCTTTGTCATTTACCTACCAAATAGTATGCCGTATTGGCTGAACTGACATTTTGTCAAACTTTTCAAAAAAAGCAATTGCAAAATTACACTATTTTCCTCAATTTAGAGCAGTTTAAATGCTCCGACAAAAAAAATAACTAAATTGCTCTTTTCCAATAGAAATATTTGTATCTTTGTTTTTTGATATGGGAAGCCAAGACGATATATATATGTTGCGCTGCCTACAATTGGCATCGAACGGCATTTCGGACACTGCCCCCAATCCTATGGTGGGCTGCGTTATTGTACACAATGACACCATTATCGGCGAAGGCTATCACCAACGTTGCGGCTTTCCGCACGCTGAAGTGAACGCTATTAACAGCGTAAAAGCAGAAAACGAATCTCTTTTGCCCGAATCTACACTGTATGTCAATTTGGAACCCTGTTCGCACTACGGGAAAACGCCGCCATGCAGCCAATTAATTATCACAAAAAAAATAAAACGTGTGGTAATTGGCATGAGCGACCCCAACGAAAAAGTGAACGGAAACGGTATAGAACAGCTACGCAAAGCAGGAATTGACGTTACGGTAGGCGTTTTGGAACAACAATGTCGGCAATTAAACAGACGTTTTATCACGTTCCAAACAAAAAAACGCCCCTATGTGATACTAAAATGGGCACAAACCGCTGACGGCATGATAGATGCCCTGCGCACCGATGCTTCAACACCCCCGATACGCATTTCGAACGACTTTACAAAAAAGACAAATCACCAATTGCGCACACAAGAAGCTGCCATTTTGGTCGGTACGCGCACCGCTTTATTGGACAATCCGCACCTAACTGTTAGAAAATGGGTAGGACGAAATCCGGTACGAATTTGCATTGACAGGACGCTTAAACTGCCCACCGACAGCCACTTAATGGACGACTCCACTCCGACACTTATCTTTACCGAAAAACAGTGCGCCAATCTCACACATACGGAATTTATACAAACCGACTTCACAAACAATCTCGCACAACAAATTTTAGACGAACTCTATCGACGACAACTGACATCGATGATTGTGGAAGGCGGCACAAAAACGCTACAACTGTTTATTGACAGTGATTTATGGGATGAATGTCGCATAGAAACAGGAGCGATGCGACTCAATGCTGACGGCATAAAAGCGCCCGAAATAAAAATGAAAGTAACAGATATACATTTTTACGGACAACAAAAAATAGAAATAGGAATACCGCTATAAAATGATTTGGACAGCTTCAGATATTATCTATTGGGTAGCCGTGGCTTTCATTATCTATATGATTGTATCGGTCATCGGCGTTATTTTGCTTGAAAACCGCAATCCGCTCAATTCGCTTACTTGGATTCTTATTTTGATTTTACTTCCTGTTATCGGGCTGATACTCTACTTTTTTCTGGGACAAAATTTCCGCCGTAAAAAAATCATTTCCAAACGCAGCATCAAAAAAATAGCCGTACAACCCATCGACGAAACTATTAACGCCGACATCGTCTTTCCGGAAGAGACAAAAAAAATAATACGCCTGTTTAAAAACAACAGCAAGACTCCGCTTTACGAAATTTCCAAGATAGAAATACATACTACCGGCAAAGAGACGTTCGACGCTCTACTGAAAGATATCGAAAATGCCACAAACCACATTCACATAGAGTTTTACATTATCGAAGATGATGAATTGGGAAGTCATTTGCGCAATTTGCTCATGCAAAAAGCCCAACAAGGCGTGCGCGTTCGTGTCATCTACGACTATGTGGGCGGTTGGAAACTTAAGAAAAAACATATCCGTTCGATGATAAAAGCCGGTGTCTATATCCGACCATTCCTACCCGTTCACCCCGGCATCGGATTTAGCAAAATAAATTACCGCAACCATCGAAAATTGGTTGTTATCGACGGGAAAATAGGCTATACCGGCGGTATTAATGTCGCCGACCGCTACCTGAAAGGTAACCAATTGGGAATGTGGCGCGACACTCAGGTACGCTTGGAAGGCACTATTGTTTACGGTATGCAAAACGCATTTTTAGTTGATTGGTATTTTGTTGATAACAAGCCTATTAAAGCAAAAAAATATTATCCCGATATTCCTCAAAACAACAACGGAAAATATGGTCAAGTTGTTACTTCCGGACCCGACACAGATTGGGAAAACATTATGCAAGGCATTGTTACCATGATAAATAACGCACAAGAATACATTTACATTCATACGCCGTATTTTTTACCGACTGAAAGCGTACAGACAGCACTTGAAACGGCAGCTTTAAGCGGTGTTGACGTGCGCCTGATGCTTCCCGAAAAATCAGACGTAAAATTGGTGTCTCTCGCCAGCCAATCGTATTTACAACATTTGATAGAAGCCAACGTACGCGTATATTTCTACCAAAACAATTTTTTACATAGTAAAGCCATTGTCGTTGATAACCAAATTTCGACCATTGGCTCTGCCAATATGGACATTCGCAGTTACGAACAAAATTTTGAGTTGAACGTGTTTATTTACGACCAAGATACCGCCAAGCAACTCAAGCGATTTTTCAAAAAAGATTTGAAGTTATGCCGCGAACTCAAACTTAATTCGTGGAAAAAACGCAAAAAATCGAAAAAAATAGCCGAATCGTTAGCACGACTGTTTAGTCCCATTTTGTAGGTTGCTCTATTTCGCACATCAGACGTTTTTTTGTAACTTTGCGCCAAATTATTCCCACTATACTAATGGAACAAAACAAACTTTTATCCCGCCTCGAAGGTCTGGTCAATCGATTCAAAGAAATATCTACGCTCATAACCGACCCATCGGTTATCGCCGATATGCAACGCTTCGTAAGGCTCAACAAAGAATATACACATTTGGGAAAAATTGTTGCCAAACGCAACGAGTATCACCTTTTATTGAGCAACCTGAAAGAAGCAAAAACCATTTTGGAAACCGAAAATGACCATGAAATGCGTGAAATGGCGAAATCTGAAATAGAGGAAATTGAGACGAAAATAGAACCTTTGGAAGAAGAGATAAAAATTTTACTCATTCCTGCCGACCCTGAAGATGAAAAAAACGCTACCGTAGAAATAAGAAGCGGCACGGGTGGCGACGAAGCTGCCATTTTCGCCGGCGATTTGTTCAAAATGTACAGCCGCTACTGCGAAAACAAAGGTTGGAAAACCGAAATTACCATTATCAGCGAAGGCACATCGGGCGGCTACAAAGAAATTGCCTTTAAAGTTAGTGGCGACAACGTTTATGGCACGCTAAAATACGAAAGCGGCGTACACCGTGTTCAGCGCGTACCGCAAACGGAAACGCAGGGGCGCGTTCACACTTCAGCGGCTACTGTGGCTGTGTTGCCGGAAGCAGAAGAGGTGGACGTAGAAATAAATCCTGCCGATTTGGAGTTTCAAACTGCACGTTCGAGCGGCGCAGGAGGTCAAAATGTCAATAAAGTAGAAACAAAAGTGCAACTCACCCACAAGCCAACCGGCATTATGGTGCAATGTCAAGTGGCACGTTCGCAACTTAAAAATAAGGAAATGGCACTGCAAATGCTACGCAACAAACTTTACGACATCAAATTGCAAGAACAGCTCTCCACCATCACATCAAAACGCCGCACAATGGTTTCGACAGGCGACCGGTCAGCAAAAATACGCACTTACAACTATCCGCAAGGACGCATCACCGACCACCGCATCAACTACACTACTTATAATTTATCTGCTTTTATGAACGGCGATATACAAGATTGTATCAATCATCTGATAGTGGCAGAAAACGCCGAAAAGCTGAAAGAAGGCGAACTCTAAAAAAATACGGGACATCTTTTGATGTCCCGTATTTTTATTATTGCGTTTACTTTTTAATAAGATATTCGGCTATTTGCACGGCATTGAGTGCGGCACCTTTTTTGATTTGATCGCCTACGCACCAAAATGTCAAACCGTTAGGATTTGCCAAATCCTGACGAATACGCCCTACATAAACGGGATTTTTTCCTGCAACGAACAATGGCATCGGATATTCTTTTCTCTCGGGATTATCGAAAAGCACAATACCTTCGGCAGACTCGAATGCTTTGCGCGCCATTTCTACCGTTATCGGCTTTTCAGTTTCCACCCAAACACTTTCCGAATGAGCACGCAACGACGGTACACGCACGCACGTAGCACTCACTTCTACATCGGAATGCATTATTTTTCGCGTTTCGTGGTACATTTTCATTTCCTCTTTCGTGTAGCCGTTTTCGGTGAACACATCAATTTGCGGAATAAGATTGTAAGCCAACTGATAGGCAAATTTATTTACCGTAACAGGTTTATTATTAATAATTTCGTAATATTGTTGTTCCAATTCTGCCATAGCTGCTGCTCCTGCACCGCTGGCGGCTTGATAAGTGGAAACGTGCACACGCTTAATATGCGACAAATCTTCGATAGGTTTCAAAGCTACTACCATTTGTATGGTCGTACAGTTGGGATTGGCAATAATGCCACGCGGACACAATTTTGCATCTTCGGCGTTCACTTCCGGCACTACCAGCGGAACGTCTTTATCCATACGAAATGCGCTGGAATTGTCAATCATAAGGGCACCATAGCGGGTAATATCTTCGGCATATTCTTTGGACACAGAAGCACCCGCCGACGTAAACACAATGTTCATACCCTTAAAACAATCGCCATGACGCAACTCTTGCACCACATACGTCTTGCCGCAAAACGTATATTCTCTTCCCGCGCTGCGAGACGACCCGAACAGCGTCAATTGTTCTATAGGAAACTTACGCTCTTCCAATACTTTTAAAAACTCTTGTCCTACGGCACCACTAGCGCCCACTATTGCTACATTCATATATTTATCAATTAATGTTATTGTTCGTTTTATCTTTTTATCTTATCTTTACACCCATAAAAAACAGTCGCAAAATTACAATATTTTACCTAATAAATAAACTTTTGTAATGAAAAGAATTTTATTTTTTCTCATTTTTTCATTTCCGACCCTAATTTTGGCACAATTTACGGAAAATTTTCTCGATGGCAACCTTACGGAAAATCCTCAATGGGTCGGTATAATCGACAAATTTACTATCATAAACGGCAGTCTGCAACTCAACGACTCTTCGGCAAGTGGCACTGCCAATAAAGCCTACCTCGCCACAGCATCGGAAGCGATTGAAAACGCAGAATGGCAATTGTCGGCAACCGTAAGAACCAACTTAACATCAGGCAATTACATACGTTTTTATATGTGTTCAAACAACGCGAACTTTACCGAAAACCTGCAAGGCTATTTCGTAATGGTCGGTGGCACGGCTAAAGAATTTGCACTCTACCGACAGGACGGCACAACCAACACAAAAATTATTGACGGAACAGACGGACGCGCAAGCAGCGAACTACCTATGCACTTTCAAATTAAGCTGACACGCAACGATAACGGATTTTGGCAACTTTTTTCCAAAGTCGGCGAAGAGCCGGATTTTGTGCAAGAAGGCGAAGTTACGGACAAAACGCATCCACAATCCTCATATTCAGGAATTTACATTTATTATTCCTCTTCTAACAAATATAATTTCCAAATTCACAGTATTTCAGCTACAGGCGATGCCTATACGCTAAAAATTCAGCAAATCAACCGACACGACATCGTTTTTTCGGAAATTATGGCTGACCCCGACCCTGTTGTCGGACTTCCCAATGCCGAATATGTAGAACTGTACAACCGCACCGATTCAGCTATTGACCTGTCGGGGTGGACGTTGGGAGTGGGCGATAAAACTGCTATTATAAAGGATGGCAACCTTCCCGCAAACGGTTTTTTACTGTTATGTTCAGAAAGTAACGCTCCGCTATTCGGTGTCGATTGTGCCCAAATGGCTTCGTTTCCTGCGCTTGTCAACAGCGGGCAACTTTTAACGCTCTACGACCGACAAAAAAATGTGGTTTCGTGGGTCAATTATTCCGACAAATGGTACGGCAATGATGCTTTCAAAAAAGACGGTGGCTGGTCGTTGGAACGCATTGATAACGACAACCTTAATGTTGACGAGCAAAATTGGACACCCTCCGTTGCGCCTTTGGGTGGAACGCCTTGCGCTGCCAATTCGGTAGCCGAAAAAATGGACGATTATACGCCTCCAAAACTTCTCTCCACAGAATATCTTTCACCAAAATCGCTACGATTGCATTTCAATAAAGAGATGAATTACAACAGTTTACAAAATAGCTCCAACTATACAAGCGACCAAATCGACATTGTAAAAGCAACAGCCGTAGAGCCTAAATGCGATGCCGTAGAGCTGACTTTTGACCGCGATTTGACTGAAAACGAAATTGTGAGCATTAACATTGACCATTTGTTGTGTATTTCTAACTTTCCTTTTACTTCCACTACCCGTTTCGCCATTCCACAACAAATTGAAGCACAAGATATTATCATTAACGAAATACTGTTCAATCCGGTAGGTGACGGCGAAGATTATGTGGAAATTTACAACCGCTCGAATAAAACCGTCAACCTTGCGCAACTCTTTTTAACCAGACGAAAAGGCGATTTTTTAGACACAAAAATAGCCGTATCGGACAAAGCTGCGCTGTTTTTTCCGCACAGCCATTTGGCATTAACTCCCTCACCGACTACCGTTTGCGCACAGTTTCAATGCAACGACACTTGCGCTTTGTGGACAACCAATCTGCCATCGTTGCCCGACGATAAAGGCAACATAATCGTTACGCTGAACGACGGCACCATTATTGACGAATTCAGCTATTCCGAAAAAATGCATCACGTTTTGCTCTACAACTACGAAGGCGTGTCGCTGGAACGAATAAATCCCGACATGGTAGCCAACAATCCTAAAAGTTGGCACTCGGCTTCTCTGGAATGCGGTTACGGAACTCCGGGCAGACGAAATTCGCACTACCAATCATTGGACATTGCATCCGAAGATAAAAACTTTTGGGTGGAACGGGAAGTTTTTTCGCCCGACAACGACGGCAACGACGACCTGCTGTTTATCTACTACCGACTGCCGAAAAGCGGATTTGCCGCTACGCTGACCATATATACTCCCAACGGGTTGAAAATTGGACAACCTTACACTAACGCATTGCTCGCAACGGAAGGTACACTGCAATGGGACGGACTCTCGGCAACGAAAACCATGTGTCAGATAGGCGTTTACGTTATTTTTGTAGAAGCCGTGCACCCCGACGGCGATACGGTGCGCCGCAAAATTCCGTGCGTACTTTCCACTTCTAAATAAATACAATAAAATTGATAATCAATAACCCATATCTACAAAAAAGTTTTATCTTTGCAAATGAATATTTAAAATAATGTGCCTATGAAACATTAGCGTAAAAAATTTACGCGCATCTTGAAAAATATATAGGAAAAAGCGTTTTAGCCTAATCGGGATTATTCGGAACTTCAACAATTTCAAATAATGTATCCAAGAGTAAGCTGCAAGAAACGCTCACGCCATCAGGCGTGGGCTTTGCTCGTTGGAATCTGGATACATTAGGGTAGTCGAAGACCCCGAATAATCAGATGAAAGCGAAATAAGTGCCACGCTTTTTTTATGCGCGTATTCCACTACCGGACACAACGGAGTATCTCGAAAAGCCGACAAAAGTGAGTAGAGAAATTTAGAAAAAAATTATATTATGAGCTACAGCCATCCACTTTTTTCAATAATCGATGCAATAGTTACAAATCAAACAAAAGCATTTACTTCACATGATATAATAACTATTCTTATAAAAAATCATAGTGATACATGGGATAATTTTGTTAATCAATACACAGGTAACAGACGTGTACAAGAACAAAAAGCAATTCAACAAATTGGTTGTTATTTAAGCCGTAACGCTAACTGTTTAAATCTCACAAAAGGTGAAAAAATTAAACCGTCCTCCATTATTCACAAACCACAACAAACAACCAAATATACACCTAATTCCAATTAACTTAAATCAACACAATTATGAAACTAAAAAAAATAATCATTTTATCAGCTCTTATGCTATGCATAGGACAAATATTTGCTGAAATAGGACACTTTCAAACAATAAATGGTATTCGGTACCTCCTTGGAGATACTTCATTAACAGCAGTAGTAAGTTGCTTAGAAGACAATAATGAATACTTTGGGGATATAAAGATTCCATCAACCGTAATATACGAAGGTAAATCGTATGGAGTATATTGGATTGGAGCGAGCGCTTTTGCAAATTGTAAATTATTAACATCAGTTAAAATTCCTAATTCAGTAAAAAGTATAGGCAAGTATGCGTTCTACGGTTGTGAAGGTTTAACTTCCATTAACATTCCCAATTCAGTAAAATTTATAGGACAGTTTGCTTTCTACGGTTGTAAAAGTTTAACCTCCATTACCATTTCCAATAGGGTAAAATGGATAAGAGAATCAACTTTCCAGTATTGCACTAATCTAAAGTCTGCAGTCATTGGCGATTCCGTAACTCATATTGGTCGTAATGCATTTGAGAGTTGTAATGCTTTGACCTCTATTTACATTGGAAAATCAGTAACAGATATAGGACCCTATGCATTTAAGGTATGGGGGAACAACATTGGAATCCATATAAGTAATATAGCAGGTTGGTGTAACATATCTGTTGAAGAAGATTTTCCGACTATTGGCTCTTGGGTAGTGGATAATTGGTATTGGGATTTGTACATCAATAATGTAAAAGTAAAAGATTTAATAATACCTGAAGGAGTAAAAGAAATAAAAGCCAAAACGTTTAGCTATTGTAGATCAATATCATCCGTTTATATTCCCAATTCGGTAACACACATTAGAGAAAGTGCATTTGAAAAATGTACCAACTTAGTTTCTATCAGCATTCCAAGAACAACAAAAATAGAAAAGATTTTTGGTAAAGATACACGCATGCCGAAACTAATAGTAAGGTAAACTTATTGATTATTTATTCATTGGCAGAATTAAATTCTGCCAATGAATTTATTAATCTTGTTAATGAGATATTTTAATAAACATACGCCAAGCTTTATCGAACAAAATTTTAGATGAAAAACACGTTATGAATAAAAAAGAATATATAAACTGTCCTAATCCTAAATGCGGAAAACAAGTTCACACAAGTATGGCAAAATGTCCTTATTGTGGAGCTGATTTAACAGAAAAAGAGAGTGGTGGAGGATGTATTGGTAGTTTAGTTGTAGTGATAATTATTCTTTTAGCGATTTTTGGAAGCATTAGTATTGATGAAGAAAAAAGTCCTTCTAATTCTAATATTCAGACTGAACAAATAGAAAACAATATTCAAAAAGAAAACGACAATAATATTACATCAACGGAATTTGCCACGAATTTAACAGCAATACCTATAGTCTTTAACGAAGAAGACGAAATGGATAATGATGTTGAAAAGACCGTAGAAATAGGGAAAATCAATGTAAACAATGCTTTAGCATCAGATAATAATGTGCTGAATTTTTTAACTTTTAAACGCTTATCTAAAGAAATTCGCAAAGTTGATTTTGACAAGGCGAACGAAGACACAGAAAAAATTATTCAAAAGATTGCTGCATTCAAAGGAAAATGTGAATATGAAAATGTAATCCAATTTGTTATTGAGAATAACAAAAAATTAAGTAGAAAATGGAAAAAAGATGGACGGTATTTTGAAAATCAAATTGAATTTTATGAAGCATTTATATCTGGTGAATACAAAGAAATTATAAAAGATATCAAAAACACAAATTTTGAAACGTCCCAAACAGCCAAAACATTCAATATTGAATAATCTTTTGAAGTAACAACGTCAATTAAAAACATTCAAGTGTTGATTAAAGTAAACGCTTGAATGTTTTTTTGTGTACAACGCTATCGTTTTACACGGTTTTTTTATACCTTTGCAGAGACTATGACACTCTATCCGAAACTTATATTAGAAGCACTGGCACATGTGCGCTATCCGGGCACGGGAAAAGACATTGTGTCATCGGGCATGGTTAATGACGATATCCGCATTGACGGCAATAAAATCAGTTTTTCGCTCGTGTTCGACAAAGCAAACGACCCTTTTGCCAAATCGTTGGTAAAAGCAGCCGAACAAGCCATTTTGCACTACGTCGGTAGCGAAGTGGAAATTGTCGGCAACATCGCCATTAACTACCGTAAAGTGGTGGAAACACCTGTTAAACCGTTGCCGCAAGTTAAAAAAATCATCGCCGTTTCGTCGGCAAAAGGCGGCGTGGGCAAATCGACTGTTTCTGCCAATTTGGCTGTTGCGCTGACGCAATTGGGCTACAAAGTGGGACTGTTGGATGCCGATATTTTCGGTCCTTCCATTCCCAAAATGTTCGATATTGAGGAGGCACGTCCTTTTGCCATCAAAAAAGAGGGGCGACATTTGATGGTGCCCATCGAAAAATACGGCATAAAAATTTTGTCCATCGGTTTTTTCATCGACCCCGACAAAGCACTTATTTGGCGCGGTGGCATGGCAAGCAACGCCATTAAACAATTGGTTACGGATGTTGATTGGAGCGAATTGGACTATTTTGTAGTCGACCTTCCGCCCGGCACCAGCGACATTCATTTAACATTAGTACAGCAACTCGAATTTGACGGCGCTATTGTGGTAAGCACACCGCAACAAGTGGCTCTGGCAGATGCTCGCAAAGGCATACAGATGTTTTCAACCGATAAAATTGATGTGCCGATTCTCGGTTTAGTGGAAAATATGGCGTGGTTCACTCCTGCCGAATTACCCGAAAACAGATATTATATTTTTGGAAAAGAGGGCTGTAAACAGTTGGCGGAAGAGATGAATGTAGAACTTTTGGTTCAAATACCTATCGTGGAATCTATCTGCGAAAGCGGCGATGCGGGTGCACCCATTGCCATGAACAAAAACAGTATTGTCGGCAACGCTTTTGTGCAATTAGCCGACAAAGTAATAAAGAAATTAGACACAAAAAATTAAATGATATGAAAATTGCAATTATCGGAGCAGGCAATATGGGTAGCGCCATCGCCCGTGGCATCAGCAAAGGCAGCATTTTCAAAGCTGACGACATACACGTAAGCGACCCTTCAGCGAAAAGTTTGGAACAGATAAAAGCCTTCAATCCGAATATAAAAACATTTCAAGCAAACAAAGATGCAATACGTGGCACCGATATTGTGCTGCTGGCGGTGAAACCTTGGTTGGTGGGCGATGTCGCTAAAGAAATAGCCGACGACCTGACCGAAGAGCAAATTTTAATCTCTATTGCAGCGGGCGTTTCCATAGCGCAACTTCAAGAGTTGTTTGCCAAAAAATCTTTGTTCCGCATCGTACCCAACACCGCTATCGATGTGCTACAGAGCGTTAATATCATCGCTACGGCAAACACAACGGAAGAACAGCAACAATTGGTAATGAACATTTTCAACGAATTGGGAAAATCGTACTTCGTCCCCGAAACGCAACTCAATTCGCTGATGTCATTGTCGAGTTGTGGCATCGCTTACGCATTTCGCTACATACGCGCAGCCACCGAAGGCGGCGTGGAAATGGGCATCTATCCCGATGTGGCAAAACAAGTAGTACTGCAAACCTTACGCGGTGCTATCGAACTATTGGAAAAGAACAACACACATCCCGAAGCCGAAATAGACAAAGTTACTACTCCGGGCGGCATCACCATAAAAGGATTGAATGAAATGGAAGCAAACGGGTTTACCAATTCTGTAATTAAAGGACTGAAAGCCAGCTTAATAAAATAATAAAGTTGGTTACAGCACAAAAAAAGCAGGATTTTATCCTGCTTTTTTAATTGTCATCGCACTAACGATTTAGATTTCCCACTTTTCGCAATTGTTTACCAAATCATCGAACGTTTTTATTTTCGATTTGGCACGCACTTCGGAAATTTGCCGATTGACGGCTGCATCGTAAGTTTCCATATCAAAATCACGAATAACGCCCAAAGCTATCGGCATATCGGGACCTTCCATCATAGCCAATTTCTGTTGTAGCGTATTGTCTTCGCATTTGGCATCGTGTACCAAAATATCCTTTTCGGTAATTCCGTTTTCGCCAATTTTTACCACTTTCAAGTTCCAGCCGTCCAACACCAAACCTTTATCGTTGTTGGCACCGAAAATCATAGGTTTGCCGTGTTCAAGCACAATGGTACGGTCGGCACGGCTCTCTCTGTCGGCAATCCAACCATGTGCACCGTTATTAAAAATAACACAGTTAACCAAACATTCCACCACCGCAGCGCCTTTGTGTTTGACAGCTGCAATCATACAAGCCTGAGAGGTTTTCAAATCCACATCGAGCGTGCGCGAAAAAAAGGTGCCGCGTGCTCCAAAAGTCAATTCAGCAGGGCGAAACGGACGTTCCACCGTTCCATAAGGCGATGATTTACTCACAAATCCAAGTTTGCTCGTAGGTGAATATTGACCTTTCGTTAAACCGTAAATTTGGTTGTTAAACAAAATAATGTTCAAATCAATGTTGCGCCGCAAGCTATGAATAAAATGGTTTCCGCCTATCGCCAAGCAGTCGCCGTCGCCCGTTATTTGCCACACCATCAATTCGGGATTTGCCGTTTTTACACCGGTAGCAATAGCTGCTCCACGTCCATGAATGGTATTAAAACCATACGTACTCAAATAGTGCGGTATACGCGATGAACAGCCGATACCTGATATAACTACCGTTTGATGAGTTGGCACGCCAATTTCAGCCATCGCCTTTTGCAATGAGTTTACAATGGCGTGGTCGCCACAACCCGGGCAAAACTTTACATACTGATCACTTTTAAAATCTTGAGCTATCATAGTGTTATCCTGTAAAATCTAAACAATCAAAATATTATTTCTCTAACAAAGCTGTAAAAACTGTTTCCAATTCCGTTACATTAAAAGGCTGTCCGGCAACTTTGTTGTATTGCTCCAAGTGGATGCCTTCTATTTTCGAGCGCAGGAAAGCAGCGAAATGTCCCGTATTCAATTCGCAAACCACCACTTTTTTGTATTTGCGCAACGTTTCCGCCGTATTTTTCGGCAACGGATTAATATAGTTGAAATGAGCAAGAGCCACTTTGTGCCCTTTCGAATTCATTCTTTGAATAGCACCCATCAAATGCCCTTTGGTACTGCCCCAACCTACTACCAGCAAATCGGCATCTTGCGCACCTTCCACCACAACATCGGGAATGCATGCTACAACATTATCAATTTTTGCTGCACGCGCTGCCACCATTTTTTGGTGATTTTGAGGGTCAGTTGAAATGTTGCCCTTTTCTGCATCACGTTCCAAACCCATGTTACGGTGTTCAAAACCTTCCATACCGGGAACTGCCCAATAGCGAATTTGCGTAGCAGCATCGCGTTTGGCTACATTGTAATTATTTTTCAACGAATCGGGTGCTTTAAACGGTTTAATATCAGGCAATTCTGCTAATTTCGGCAACTTCCACAGCGAAGAGCCGTTAGCCAAAAATGTGTCTGACATAAAAATAACCGGCGTAATATGTTCCAACGCCAATTTGCTCGCCATATAAGCATAATAGAAACAATCAGCCGGCGAACTTGCGGCAACGACCACTATTGGACTTTCGCCGCTGCGACCATACAACGCTTGCGATAAATCGGTCTGTTCCGTTTTGGTAGGCATACCTGTCGATGGTCCGCCACGCTGTACATCTATCACCACCAAAGGCAATTCAGCCATAGTAGCTAAGCCTATAGCTTCCGATTTGAGCGATAATCCGGGTCCCGATGTGCTTGTAGCCGCCAAACAACCTGCAAACGATGCGCCAATGGCAGTACATATGCCAGCAATCTCATCTTCAGCCTGAACTGTAATGACGCCAACATCCTTACGCGAAGCCAATTCCTGCATAATATCAGAAGCCGGCGTAATAGGATAGCTGCCCAAAAACAGTTTTAAACCTGCTTTTTCGGCTGCTGCTATCAAGCCCCAAGCCGTAGCTTTGTTACCGTCAATGCTTGTATAAGTGCCTTTCGGCAAATTAGATGATTTTTCTATCCTAAATGTAGTAATATTGAGATGCAAATTGTTGCCGTAATTATAGCCGTCTGTCAGAACTTTTACGTTCGCTTTCAACAAATCGGGCTTCTTGATGAATTTGTTTTCCAAAAAATGAATGGCTTTGTCTATTGGACGATTGAAGAGCCAGCAAACAACACCCAACGCAAACATATTTTTGCTACGCACCACAGCCTTGTTATCCATACCAAAATCAGCCAAACTGGCTTTTGTTAAAGTAGTCAAAGGCACGGGAATAATTTGCGTTACTTCCGAAAAACCAAGTTCTTCAAACGGATTGTCGGTTTTGTAACCGGCTTTTTCCAAATCTTTCTCGCCGAACGAATCCGTATCAATCACAACAATACCCGTTTTTTTCACGCCCTTTGCATTCACTTTCAGGGCAGCGGGATTCATCGCCACCAAAACATCGGCTATATCACCCGGAGTATATACTTTGCTTGAACCTAAGTGTACCTGAAATCCCGAAACGCCGCCCAATGTACCTTGCGGAGCTCTAATTTCAGCCGGAAAATCCGGAAAAGTGGAAATTTCATTGCCTAAAATTGCCGATAAATTTGAAAAAAGAGTACCGGTCAATTGCATTCCATCGCCCGAATCGCCCGAAAAACGGACAACAACATTATCTAATTCTGTTACATTCATTTTTGCGACCTAAATTTAAAATTTCCTGCAAAGATACTATTTTTTTCTTGATATTCAGTAAAAAGCACTCTTTTATGTTGTTAAACAAAAGTTTTTTGCCATTTTAGTTTAAAATCAAAAATAAAAACTCTGTTTTTTGTTTAAAAACAAACATTTAGAGCCTTATTTGTATCATTTTTGTAATTTAAAACAAGCGATATTTTCCGTCAAACGCAAAAAACACAGCAATAAAAAGATAATTCCCAAAAAGAAGTGGTTTATTCTAAAAAAAATAGTAACTTTGCACATTCAAAATTTAAAGAATAATTTTATGGCGAAAAAGCAAGTAAACACAAAAGTCAATGAAGTTGAAAACATTGAAGCTGCATTGACAAAAACGGAAATGTTCATTGAAAAAAACCGTAAGGAAATGATGATTGGATTGGGAGTATTGATTGCTATCGTATTGGCTATCATCGCTTTCAATAATTTTTATAGAATTCCTGCCGAAAAGGAAGCACAAGATAAAATGGTTGTCTGCGTAGATTATTTTGAAAGAGATTCTTTCAATTTAGCCTTGTACGGTGACGGTATCAACGACGGTTTAGAAGCCATTATTGACGATTACAGCATTACCGATGCAGCCGAATTGGCTTCCGTTTATGCCGGTATTTGCTGCTACAATTTGGGCGAATACGAAAAAGCTGTAAAATACCTGAATAAATTCAATGCAAAATCCGTCAATATCACACCTGCAGTAATCGGTCTTATAGGCGACTGTTACGTGGAAATGGAAGATTACAAAGCGGCTGCCAACTTTTTTGAGAAAGCGGCTGCACAGCAAAACGATTTGACAGGTCCCATTTTCCTAAAAAAAGCAGGACTTGCTTACGAAGAAATGGAACAATACGACAAAGCCGAAAAGGTGTACAACAAAATCAAAGACGTTTACTTCGACAGCGAAGAAGCTAAAGACATTGACAAATATATCACCAGAGTTAATGCTTTGAAAGCAAAATAAAACAAATTCGAAAAAACCTATAAGGCTGTTCGAATTTATTGCGAACAGCCTTTTTTATTCATCTAAAAATATGGCAACAAAATACCACAATTTATCGGATTATAATCCGCAAGAAATGCCCGACAAAAATATCGTGGCACAACAACGTTACGGCATAGTTGTCTCTGATTGGAACTCCGAGATTACATTTGCTTTGCTGCAAGGTGCTATCGACGTTTTAATTGATAATGGCGTAAAACAGGAAAACATCATCGTAAAGCACGTTCCAGGTGCTTTTGAGCTGACTTTTGCCGCAAAAAAAATGATGAACGAAAATTTGCATGCTATCATCGCTATAGGCTGCGTGATACAAGGCGATACGCCACACTTTACTTATATCTGTCAAGGCGTTACGGAAGGATTGTCGGTACTCAATGCTCAAATGGGCAATAACTGTCCTATCATATTCAGCGTGCTGACTACTGACACTCTGGAACAAGCTCAAGATAGAGCCGGCGGAAAATTAGGCAACAAAGGTGCTGAAGGTGCGGTTACTGCTATTAAAATGGCTAATTTTTAACCGTCAATTTGTGTAATTAAAAAAGAAACACTACCTTTGCGTCGCCTTTAAGGGCAGTTACCAAAGTGGCCAACTGGGGCTGACTGTAACTCAGCTGTCTTTCGACTTCGGTGGTTCGAATCCATCACTGCCCACAAAAAAACAGGAGTAATTTTACTCCTGTTTTTTTAGTTTATTGCCCGATATTTTTTACTTCAAAGCTGCCAAAGCTTCTGCAATACGTTCAAACGCCACTTTCAACTTTTCATCGCTTGTGGCATACGACATACGTATGCAATCAGGAGCTCCAAACGAATCGCCACCTACGCAAGCCACGTGGGCAGTTTCCAAAAGGTACATTGTCAAATCGGAGGAGTCGTTTATTGTCTTTCCTTCGGGTGTTTTTTTACCGAAAAACGCTTTGCAGTCGGGAAACACATAGAATGCTCCCATCGGATTGTTCATCTTCAAGCCTTCTATTTGTTTTGCCATAGCCACCACTAAATTTTTGCGGCGTTCAAAAGCTTGACGCATCTCTTCTACACAAGTTTGTTCGCCCAAATAAGCCGCTTCAGCAGCTTTTTGCGCTATCGACGAAGGACCGGATGTATATTGTCCTTGCAATTTGTTGCACGCTTCAGCCACCCACAGCGGAGCTGCTATCCAACCGAGACGCCAACCTGTCATGGCATAACCTTTCGAAACGCCGTTTATCACCACTACTCTATCAGCAACTTCCTTAAATTGAGCAATAGATTCGTGTTTACCAATGTAATTGATTGACTCGTAAATTTCATCGGAAATAATTAAAATTTCAGGATACTTGGCAAGGACAGCAGCCAAACTGCGCAACTCTTCCTTTGTGTAAACGCTGCCCGTAGGATTGGACGGCGAACAGAGAATTAAAGCACGCGTTTTAGGAGTAATGGCTTCTTCCAATTGTTGTGCTGTTATTTTGAAATCTTGCTCAATACCCGCCGATACGATAACGCTCGTACCTTCGGCTAATTTTACCATTTCAATGTAGCTGACCCAATACGGCGCAGGAATTATCACTTCGTCGCCTGCGTTAATGGTACACATCAGCACATTACAAACAGATTGTTTTGCACCGTTAGAACAAACAATTTGCTCAGGTTTATAATCCAGTTGATTTTCATTTTTCAGTTTAGCACAAATCGCCTTTCGAAGCGACAAATACCCCGGCACGGGTGAATAAAACGAAAAATTTTCGTCTATCGCCTTTTGGGCTGCTTTTTTGATGTGTTCCGGCGTAAAAAAATCCGGTTCACCTACACTTAAATTGATGACATCAATTCCTTGTGCCTTCAATTCATTACTTTTTTGTGACATAGCAAGCGTAGCAGATTCTGTCATAGCTTGCAAACGATTGGATAGATTCATAAATATGGATTTAGTTCGAAAAATCAGTTAATAATTGGTCTATCATTCTGCACATTTCATCAAATTCCGATTGCGAAAACAGACGCGTCAGAAAAACAATTTTGCCTGTGCTGTCGATAACAACATTGCGCGTAATTCCCGCATCCGGTCGCGCATACAATTCAAAAATAGAGCCGTTTTTGTCCATAACTATCGGATAGGTTACGCCGGTAGTTTTCACAAAATCGGCAATAGCTGCCTCCGACTCCTTATAATCAATGCCGAACAAAGCAAAACGGCTGTTATTTTTGTGTTTCTGCCAAATTTCACGTTCTATGTGGGGCATCTCTTTGTGGCACACTTTACACCAACTCGCCGTAAATTGCAACATCACTACTTTACCGCGCAAATCGGACAACATTGCAGTCGTTCCGTCAGCAGTCTGCAAACGAAAATCAGGTGCTTGTTCACCCACTTTGACAATGTAGCCACGGTCAGCCGCCTCTTGAGCGCACATTCCTATTAAAAGCACGCTACAAAAAAGTAATGAAATGATTTTTTTCAACATATCACGTTTCCTTTTTCCACCGAAAATAATTTCATTTCGCTACTGACCTCATTCAACACTTCGTCCAAATGTTCTCTGTTGGTATCGGTAAAAAATATCTGTCCGAACTGTTCGGTTGAGACAATTTCCACAATTCGCTTCACTCGTTCAGCATCCAATTTATCGAAAACATCATCAATCAACAATATGGGGGTCAATCCGCTTGTCTCTTTCAACAAGTCAAATTGTGCCAACTTCATCGCTACAAAATAAGTTTTGTTCTGTCCTTGCGAACCCGCTTTTTTTATCGGATACGATTCCAAAAACATTCCCAAATCGTCCTTATGGACACCGCGCGTAGTAAATCCGATAATTTGGTCTTTTTGTCGGCTCGCACGCAATTGCGCCATCAAACCGCCTTCTTGCAGATGCGATTCGTATTTCAATTCTACCGATTCGTTATTGGCAGATATTTGGCTGTAGTAACGTTGGAAAGTCGGCAAAAATTTTTCGATAAAGGCTATACGACAAGCAAAAATATAATCCGCCGACTGTGCCATTTGAATTTCATACACCTCCATCACATCGTCAGCCACCATCTCTTCCGATTTCAAAAGTGCATTTCTGTTGCGCAGCGCAACATTGTAAGCCATCAATTGCGTAAGATATTCTTTGTCGTATTGAGATATAATAATGTCTAAAAAGCGACGACGTTCTTCACTACCGCCTAATATCAGTTGCAAATCGGCGGGGGAAATTATTACCAACGGCAAAAGTCCGATATGGTCGGACAACCGCTCATAATCCTGTTTGTTACGCTTAAACTGTTTTTTTTGGCGACGCTTCACACCGCAACAAACCATTTCTTCCTTGTCGTTGCGTTCATACCAACCTTGCAACATAAAAAAATCGGCATCGTAATTAATTAGCTGATTATCAATCGGATTTAAATAGCTTTTACAAAACGACAGATAATAAACGGCATCCAGCAAATTGGTCTTTCCCATTCCATTGCGTCCAATGAAACAATTTATTTTTGGCGAAAAAGTAACATCGGTTTCGACAATATTTTTGTAGTTCAATATGGAAAGACGCTGAAGATACATTTGAAAAAATCTTATTTTAACAATTGCACTACTTGTTCTATGTCCGACAAATTTTGTTCGCCGGTTTGCATATTTTTCAACATAACTTTGCCGGCGGCCATTTCCGTATCGCCGACAATAGCCACATAGGGTATAGCGTTAGCATCGGCATAAGAAAGCTGTTTTTTCATTTTTGTTGGTTCGGGATAAATCTCGGCGGCAATACCTTCTGCACGCAATCGTCTGAGCAACGGCAAACAAAATTCCAGAGCAGCCGTATCGAACGACACAAACAACAATTTCGTTGCATTGACGGTCTCTTTCGGATAAAGGTCAAGTTGGTTCAATACGTCATAAATGCGGTCTGCTCCAAACGAAATGCCGACACCCGAAACGTTCGGCATACCAAAAACGCCGGTCAAATTGTCGTAACGTCCGCCGCCGGTAATACTACCTATTTCCACATCCAAAGCCTTTACCTCTATTATCGTACCCGTGTAGTAGTTAAGTCCGCGAGCTAATGTCAAATCGAGTTCCACTTCGGCAGTTAATTCCGATTTTTTTAGGAAGTTTAGAACTGTTTCCAATTCCTGAACGCCCAGCAAACCAATTTCCGAAGTTGCCAAAATGGTTTTCAGTTGAGTTATTTTAGCATCATTATCGCCACTTAATTCTAAAATCGGTCGAAGTTTTTCTATCGCTGCCGCCGAAATACCTTTTTCCAACAATTCCGCATTGACAGCCTCCATGCCAATTTTATCCATCTTGTCGATGGCTACTGTTATATCAATAATTTTATCCGCTTCGCCAATCAATTCGGCTATTCCCGTCAATAGTTTACGATTATTCAGCTTTATAAGCACATTGACACGTAGTTTGCGAAAAACGGTATCAATAATTTTAATCAATTCCACTTCATTCAAGAGCGAATCGCTTCCAACGACATCGGCATCGCATTGATAAAACTCGCGGTAACGCCCTTTTTGTGGGCGATCGGCACGCCAAACGGGTTGAATTTGGAAACGTTTGAACGGAAATGTGATTTGGTTTCGGTATTGCACTACAAAACGGGCAAACGGCACCGTTAAATCATATCGCAAACCTTTTTCTGAAATTTTATTGGTCAGTTTCACACTGTCTTTCTGCATCCATTCGTCATCGGAAACATTACCGGCAAAATCGCCCGAATTCAATATTTTAAACAGCAATTTATCGCCTTCTTCACCATATTTTCCCATCAAAGTGGTAAGATTTTCTATTGCGGGCGTTTCTATCTGTTTAAAACCATATAGATAAAAAACGGAACGAATGGTATCGAAAATATAATTGCGTTTCACCATTTCCATTGGCGAAAAATCACGTGTTCCTTTGGGTGTCGATGGTTTCATGAACGTCGATTTTAAAAAATTTCATTAACAATAAATTCGGTCGCACCAGCATTGGCACGAACATAATCGGCAGCCTTTTTGCCGGCTTCTTTATCAAAAAACAGCGCATTTATCGTATCTTCCAAATGGCGATACGAAGCGATTGAAAATCCGGCACCTGCATCAATCAAGCCTTGAGCCTCTTTAAATTTATGATAATTTGGTCCAAACACAACAGGTATTTGCCACGTAGCAACTTCCAACGTATTGTGAATGCCGGCACCAAAACCGCCACCAATATAAGCAAGTTGTCCATATTGGTAAACCGCCGACAAAATTCCCACCGTATTAATAATTAAACAATCTGCCTTTTTCACTTCTTGCACATTCGTTTCGGTGTACAAAGCAAAAGTGCGCCGCAGCTTACCACAAATACTCTCTATGCGATTAGCACTGATTTCGTGTGGTGCTATAATCATTTTTTTCTCTCTATTATTATTGATGTAGCGCAACAGCAAATCTTCGTCGGGTTCCCACGAACTGCCCACTACCAACACTTGTGCGCCTTCGGCAAAAGCTTCCACTATGGGCAAACGCTGCGCCCGTCCCGCAATTTCTATCACGCGGTCGAAACGGGTATCACCGGCTACATCAACGTTTGTTAATCCTATCGATGCCAATAGATTTTTGGAAGAAACATCCTGCACAAACATACGTGTAAATGACATCAACATGGTACGGAAAAATTTTCCGCTCGGACGAAAAAACATCTGTTTTTCTCTAAAAACACCCGACACCAAATAGGTCGGTATTTTTAGCTCGCGCAATTTTTTCAAATAGTTTGCCCAAAATTCGTATTTAATGAAAATGGCGCACTGCACATTGACAATCTCGAAAAAGTTGGAAACATTTTCAGGAGTATCCAAAGGCAAATAGCAAACGGCATCGGCACCTTCGTAGTTTTTACGAATTTCAAAGCCCGAAGGCGAAAAAAACGTCAAAAGAATTTTAGCATCCGGACGTTTGCGTTTCAAAGCCTCCATCAAAGGGCGACCTTGCTCAAACTCGCCTAACGAAGCAGCATGAAACCAAACATAAGAAACATTCGGGTCTATCTTTTTCTTCAAATAGCGCAACGCTGCCCTGCCACCGATATGGCGTTTTTGAGCCTTTGACGAAAACAAAGCAACCACTCCGATAACAGCACCGTAGAGACGAATGACTATGTTGTATAAGTACTGCATAATTTTAAAAAGAAAGGCACTCCAAACAATTTTGAAATGCCTTTCGATTCGTTTGGTACCGATTATCTTCTGATACCCAATTCTTTGATAATAGCACGGTAACGTTCGATATCGACATCTTTTAAATAATCGAGTAAACGACGACGTTTACCAACCAAAATTTTCAAGGAACGCGAAGTGCTATAATCTTTTTTGTTTGACTTCAAATGTTCAGTCAAATGGTTAATACGGTAGGAAAACAATGCTATCTGGGACTCCGGAGAGCCAGTATCAGTGTTAGACTTCCCGTACTGACCAAAGATTTCTTGCTTTTTTTCTGCTGTTAAATACATAACTATTTTATTTTTTTATTTTGAGCCTACAAAAGTACTACTTTTTTTTTACAACAGCAAAGGTTTTCATAAAAATCAACAAAAAACGCCTATTCCCAATGAAACGGGCATAATTTATCGATTTGTTATTTACATCCCGAACACCTTGGCTTCAACTGTTTGAAGAAATCGTTGCCTTTGTCGTCCACCAAAATAAACGCGGGGAAATCCACTACATCTATTTTCCAAATGGCTTCCATACCCAACTCAGGATATTCCACACATTCAATGGATTTAATGTTATTTTGAGCTAAAATAGCCGCCGGACCGCCAATTGAACCAAGATAAAAACCACCGTATTTTTTACAAGCATCGGTAACTTCCTGACTGCGATTGCCCTTTGCCAACATAATCATAGAGCCTCCATGGCTTTGGAACTCATCAACATACGGATCCATACGACCGGCAGTAGTTGGTCCCATCGAACCGCAAGGCATTCCGGGAGGCGTTTTAGCAGGACCTGCGTAATAAATCGGATGATTTTTAAGGTATTGCGGCATCTCTTCGCCTCTATCAAGACGTTCTTTAATTTTGGCATGAGCAATATCGCGACCAACAATAATAGTTCCCGTAAGCGACAAACGAGTCGATACAGGATATTTTGTCAATTCTGCCAATATGTTTGCCATAGGTTGATTGAGATTAATTTGCACCGCATCGCCTTCGCCCGCTTCGCGTAAAGCTTCCGGTATCAAATTGCTTGGACAATCGTCCATTTTTTCAATCCAAATGCCGTCTTTATTGATTTTACATTTAATGTTGCGGTCAGCCGAACAGCTAACCCCCAAACCGATTGGACAACTTGCGCCGTGGCGTGGCAAACGGACAATTCGTACATCGTGCGCCATATATTTACCGCCGAATTGCGCTCCAAGTCCTATTTTATTCGTTTCTTCAAGCACTAACTTTTCGAGTTCCAAATCGCGAAAAGCACGACCATATTCATTGCCGGTAGTCGGCAGTTCATCATAATAGTGCGCTGATGCCAATTTCACAGTCAACAAATTATTTTCCGCAGACGTGCCGCCAATAACAAACGCAATATGGTACGGCGGACAAGCGGCTGTCCCGAGTGTTTTTATCTTTTCTATCAAAAAAGGAACCAACGTGCTCGGATTTTGAATGCGCGCCTTTGTCTCTTGATACAAATAGGTTTTGTTGGCTGAGCCACCGCCTTTTGTTACGCACAAAAAACGGTATTCCATGCCTTCCGTAGCTTCAATATCTATTTGCGCCGGCAAATTGCACTTGGTATTCACCTCATCGTACATGGTAAGTGGCGCATTTTGCGAATAACGTAAATTTTCTTCGGTATAAGTTTTAAAAACGCCTAACGACAACGCCTCTTCGTCGCAGTAACCTGTCCAAACTTGCTGACCTTTTTCGCCATGAATAATGGCAGTACCCGTATCTTGACACAGCGGCAATTTGCCTTTGGCTGACACTTCGGCATTGCGCAAAAAAGTCAAAGCCACATATTTATCATTGTCGCTGGCTTCGGGGTCGGAAAGAATTTTTGCCACTTGCTCGTTGTGCGAACGGCGCAACAAAAACGACACATCGCGAAATGCAGCATTTGCCATTTTTGTCAAACCCTCTTTTTCAATTTTCAAAATAGGTTTTCCTTCAAATTCGCTTACCGACACATGGTCTTTTGTAAGCAAATAATACTCTGTTTTGTCCTCGCCAAGCGAGAAAATCGGTTGATAATGAAATTCAGTCGCCATATTTTTAATTATTTAAGTTGATTTACAATAGAAAAGACAAAGTTACAACTTTTTATTGTGAAAAACAGTGTCGTCCACACGCAAAATGCCAAAATTAGTTCCCGAACAGTTAAGCGAAGCCTTAAACGACATTTATTTTTAGAGAAAGTTGTCCAAATGGAGTTTTTTATTTACCTTTGCATCCGTTCAAGACTTCGGCGGCATTGGCGTAATTGGTAGCCGCGCTAGACTTAGGATCTAGTGACGAAAGTCGTGTAGGTTCGAGTCCTACATGCCGCACAAAAAGTACATATTTGCAAAAAAAAATCGGGAAGCATTGTACTTCCCCGATGTAAAAGGGTAAAAAGCCAATGGTTTTTACCCTTTCTTTTTTATTTATATTTTAAATTTATTATTTTGTTGTTTAAAAATATTGTCGTATATTTGTAGTTGGTAAGGGCGTGGGCTGCCGTTTCGGACGTAGAGGGGAGGGCTTTTTGCATTCGTCGCCACATAACCATTACTAAGACGTGTAAATTTTTACACGTCTTTTTTATTACAATAATTAAACACCGTGTTATAACTTTGTAACAATCGTTACATCGGATCGACATCCATATACACAATAAGCGATTTGTTCGCATCATCGCTCTGCACATCGGCAATTGCTTGGTCAACAATTTTTTTAGCTTTTTCAAACGACGAAGAAACGTCCACTTTCAGCAAAATATGTTTGATGTAAAACTGTTGAACACGCCCAACGGGAGGATTATCGGGACCTAACACCTGCTTTCCAAACGCACGCCGCAATATATTAGCCAAATCACGAGAAACTGAATTAACGACTGACGCTTTCCTGTGTTTCAACACTATTTGAATTAATCGGCAATAAGGCGGAAAGTTAAACATCTGACGTTCTACCATTTGCATATCGAAAAATGCGCGATAATCGTTAGCAACCACCTGCTTAATGATGGGATGATTGGGCTGGGAAGTCTGCAACATAACCAAACCACGGCGGTATTTGCGCCCCGAACGACCACTCACCTGCACCAACATTTGAAAAGCACGTTCGTAAGAGCGAAAATCGGGATAATTGAGCAAATTATCAGCATTCAAAATTCCTACCAGCCCCACATTTTCAAAATCCAATCCTTTGGTTACCATTTGTGTACCTACCAAAATATCCACTTTGCGCAATTCAAAATCATCTAACAAAGAAGCCAACGAACGTTTACTTTGAGTCGTGTCCAAATCCATGCGCGCCACGCGTATGTTAGGAAAAAGTTGCTTTACCTCGTCTTCCACTTTTTCCGTTCCGAAACCTTTCATCAATACCGCATCGCTCTTACAATCAGGACATTTTACAGGCACCGGTTCGGTATAACCGCAATAATGGCACGTCAATTTGTTGAAGGCTTTATGATAGGTTAAATTCACATCGCAATTCGGGCAACGCGGCACCCAAGCGCATTGTTTGCATTCGACATAAGGCGCATAACCACGCCGATTTTGAAACAAAATTATCTGTTCGCCATTGTCCAATGTCTGCCGCATGGCTTCCAAAAGCGTATCAGAAAAATGACCTTCCATGCATTTTTTACGGTAGGCTTCTCGTATGTCCACAACAACAACTTTCGGTAATTCAATAGCTTCGTAGCGTTGCGTCATCTGCACCAAACCGTATTTGTTTGTCAAACAGTTGCAATAGGTTTCAATCGAAGGAGTAGCACTTCCCAGCAAAGTTTTCGCGCCGTGCAATTTTGCCAACATCAACGCTGCATTTTTTGCATGGTAGCGCGGAGCCGGGTCAAACTGTTTGTAAGACGTATCGTGTTCCTCGTCCACAATCACCAATCCCAAATTTTGATACGGCAAAAACACCGACGACCTTGCGCCAAGTACCACTTTATAAGGATTTTCCGTAAGTTGTTGCTGCCAAGCCTCAACCCGTTCGGCATCCGAAAAACGCGAATGATAGACCACCAAATTGTTGCCGAAAACAACTTGAAAACGGTTGGATAATTGCGTCGTCAAAGCAATTTCCGGCACCAAATAGAGTACTTGTTTTCCTTGCGCCAGCGTCTCTTCTATTAAATGTATATAAAGTTCCGTTTTTCCACTCGAAGTAACACCGTGCAAAAGCACTACATCGCGCTGTTCAAACTCCGATTTTATCTGTTCGTATGCCGTTTGTTGAAAATCGATTAAGCTATGCGCCGAAGCCGAAACCTCTTTTTGCTCCAACCGCGAAACTTGGTGCATTGTTGTTTGAAAAACTCCCCTGTTTTCCAAACCTTTGTAAATAGCCAACGTACATTGCGCCTTGTTCAACAATTCTTTGCGCTCTATCGGCTGCGGATGATACATTCCGTCTTGAAAATGACACATTTCCAAATACGTTTTCAACAAATGAACCTGTTTTTTTGCACGTTTAATATCGTCAAATAGTTGTTTTAGAGCATCTTCGCTTACATAATTTTCATTCAACACCGCATAAGCTTCCATGCGCGGACAATATCGATTGCGTAGCTCTTCGCTTTCATAAATAATGCCTTTAGCCATCAACGAACGCAAAACACTCACAACGGAAACATCCAGTGTTTTACTCAAATTGCCAACCGACAATTCCTTTTTTTGCGCCAGCATATCGCACACTTGCCGCTCCGAATCGGACAAATCCGACATTTCAAAAGTCGCATCTTCGGACAATGCGACCACCGTTTCGCTCTCCAATTTCAATGCCGAAGGCACCGCCGCTTTGTACACATCACCCCAAAAAGCTCTGTAATAAGTTATGATAAACTCCCAAAATTTAAACTGGTTAGGCAGCACTATCGGCGCATCATCAAGCAACAACTCAATAGATTTTACCGTTGCCACTTGCGGCGGAATATTGTGCAACGATTTCACAATGCCCGTATAAAATCGGCGACTGCCAAAATGAACAACAACTCGCATCCCTATTGTAATGCGATTTTCCATTTCGGAAGGAACGGCATAAGTGTAGAACTGTGCCAACGGTAAAGGCAATATGATATCAGCAAATTTCATTAAATAACCAGCCTATTTTTAACATCGAAATTTTCAGAGCAAAACTGTTGCCCAATTTGTTTTTTTTGTTTATCTTTGCAACCGCTTGGGGGTTTAGCTCAGTTGGCTAGAGCGTTTGACTGGCAGTCAAAAGGTCAGGGGTTCGATTCCCCTAATCTCCACCAAAATCAAAACGGCAGAAAGAAAAATAAAAATCTTTTTTGCCGTTTTTTTGTGCGCTATTTTTCAGCATAACTGCCTAAAAATTATAATTTTAACTATACAACCAAAGCGCTTAAATCTGCATAACGTAAAAAAATCTCCGATATCGGAGATTTTTTGTTTTTACTTGTTTTCCTCTAAAATCTTAAACGCTAAATCAAGAATCGTTGTGTCATTTAACATAACCAAACCTCCATCGGGACCGGCTTCGATATGGACGCCGCAACTGCCGCCATTTTTAAAATGCTGACCTCCGAAATAATTGCGTACTGTGTCTGCTTCAATGCCCAATTCGTCGGCAATACGTTGTGTACTACCGCTGGGCAAACTGTCTTTGATTTTTCGCAACTCGTTAAATGTCATTGTCTTTGTCATAGTTATAATAGATTGATAGGTGAATAAATATCTGTTTAAAATTTTCGATAAATATAGAGATTAATTTTTTATTTTCCAAATTTTTTGAAGATAAAAAATGTAAAAAGAGTTATTATTAGCCAAAACAAAAATAATTACCTAACGCCACACCTCCTACCGACAGCAACAAAACTACCGCTATTAAATAGATGTCGCGCAAGGCATAAGTGTTTTTACTCGTAGGAATAGCACTCGGCTTCAATTTTTTCAAAAGCAAATACGCCACAATAGCCGACAAACAACCCACAAAAATGCCTCCAACAATGTCCAATGGATAATGAACGCCAAGGTACATTCTGGAATAGGAAAACAAACAAGCCCAACCAAAAATGAGTACGGCATACAGACGATTTCGAAAAATCAATGTGGTAAACAACGCAAAAGCAAAAGAATTGGCAGCGTGCGATGACACAAAACCATACTTTCCGCCTACATAGCCGTTCACAACATGCACCAAACCTGCCAGCGACGGCTCATGGGTCGGTCTCAACCGCGCCACCAAAGGTTTTATTAATGTGGACGACAATTGGTCTGCCATAGTAATAGCCAACACTATCGCAAGAATGACCCATAACGCATTACGTTGTGTCTTAATAATGACATAAAGAATGATTAATGCCGTTGGAATCCACATCAATTTGCCACTAATCATCATAAAAAAAATATCGAAAAACGGCGTGTTAGCACCATTGATAGCAAGCAGCAAATCTTTGTCGAGTTCTATCAACTGCTGAAAAATCATATCTTGCCGATTAACGATTTTTTAATCCAGCCACTGTTTCCGTCTGCAACAACAATTTCGCACCAATCGCCTAATTCGTCCTTCACTTTCAGCTTTGAGCCTTCGTGCAAAACAAATAGTTCCGTTCCGCTTTCGTCGGGGGCACTGCGCACCACCAAAGAACCGACTAAAACAATAGCTTCGGGGGTCTGAATCTGTTTGTTTCTTTCAATATACGAATAACTGACGCAGGTGATGAAAAGAATGAGCATGAAAAAGCCTGTCCAAAAAGCTGTTTTACGCAACCAACGCCACGAACTGAACAGAAACACCAACACCATCGCCAAAAAGATAAAAAAACAGAACAATCCTAAATAAGCCCATTGGTTTGATGAGAACAATTTTCCAAGATTTTCCAGCCACGAAACCAAGAAAAACGTTTCCACAGGGTCTATTTTGTCGGTTATTTGTTGGTTGGCTAAAGCTAAATTGAATTTTGCATCATCATAAAACGGATTGATTTTCAATGCTTTTTCGTAATTAAGAATAGCAAGTCCTAAATGACCTGACTTATAGCAAGAATTAGCATAATTGTAGTATAACTCAGGCGATTCTCCCGTACGCAACAACTCTTCGTAACAAGCCATTGCTTCGTGATACGATTTATCGGCATAATAATTAGCTGCGGTTTCCGGCGTACATTCAGCAACCGACACACCACAAAAAAATGCCAAAAACGCCAAAATCAGTTTTATTTTTCGATTTATCCACATAGCACTCATTTTTTTATCATTTGTTCCATTTCGGTAATTAAAGCCATCGTTCTGCTATAAACATTGTCCATTTCTTTGGCATCATCAGCCGGTGCATAACGCGCAAATTCACAGTCGTTTAGCAAATCGATAAATTCCTTTATTTTGGCATCCGTAACCTCTTTGCTTTGAAGGCGAGCTGCAATGTTTTCCTTGTTCAATTCAGCTATCGGCATAGCCAATTTATCGCTCACATAACCCCACAACGCTTTCAACACTTCGTCGTAGAATACCTCTTTATTGCCAAGTTTCAAGTTTTTAGCAGCCACTTTCAATCGCTTGCGAGCAACCTTGTTAGCATGTTTATTCCGCATCAACGCTATGTCGGCATTCTCTTTGGCTTTTTTACGGAAGAAAATAACAAGCAGCAATGTAATAAGCAACGGACACCATATCCAGAACCAAAAACGCCACGTTCCTACAAAGAAGGTAGAAAATGGTTTGATGTCAAAATCGTTCACCGCTATATAACGAATATCCGAGCCCAACAGACGCACCTGTTCCTGATTGGTAAAATTAGTCACAACGCTACCTGTGGTAGAAGTGCCTTTTTCAACGTTCAACTCGTACGCCGATGTCGATAATGTTTTATAGGATTGAGACGCTACATCGAAATAGGAAAATGTAACTGCCGGTATTGTAAACTTTCCGGCATGGCGCGGAATTGCCAGATATTCAATTGTTTTCATTCCCGTTACGCCCGAAGTCGTATTAGTAAAATCGTTTATAACTTTAGGTTCGTAAACTTCAAAATCGGCAGGAAATTTAATGGTCGGCGTTTTTATCATCTTCATATTACCATTGCCCGAAATTTTCAATTGAATGGTAAGCGACTCGTTAGCCGACAATGATGATTTGTTAATATTCGACGACAAGGTGAATTTGCCGACTGCACCACTGAAATCAGACGGAGCAGGTTTCGGCAATGGCAACACTTCTATGTTCACGGCTGCCGACGACAACGATTTTTTTACATCTTGGTAAGTATCGAAAAAACTGTCAAAAAAGCTCCTAACTTGCTGCTGCGAACGTATTCTCACTACGGCATCGCACGTCATAGGACTTATTTTGAGCGTTCCGCTGGTTTGCGGATACAACAAAAATTGGCGCAAGATAAACGTATTGTAATTTTTGCCTTTATAATTTTCCATTGAAAGGCGTTTTTGTTGTGGCAAATCTATTTCTTGCACCAAAAATCCTTTAAAATCGGGAAATTTAGGAGCCTGAATATCAACCAAATCGACACGAGAATAAATTTTGTAGGTTACCAACGTATATTCCTGCTCTCTGACTTTGTAACGAGAAACGACAGGCAACACGAACAAATTATCGGCAGTCAATTGCTGCGTAGCAATATTTTGTTGACTTCCTGAATTTTGCGAAGCCGGAGCTTCCTCATCGGGTGGCAATACTTTTATCGTTACCGAATTGGATTGGTATTTTTGTTTATTTACCACAATAGATGCCGCACCAATGGTAAACGTTCCCTCTTTTTTCGCCACCAAAGTATAGGTATAGCGAATTGTCGTTGTGGAAGTCATGTTGCCGTTCACAATTTGCGTACTGTGACTTTGCGAAGTGAATGGTCCCGCCACAATATCAAAATCGGGAATTTCGGGGATGCGTAAATCTTTTGACGAAGCATTGACCGTATATACCAACTGAAACGGCGTACCGCTGGGAATAGCATCTGGTGCCGATGCAGTAAAACTGACATCCTCAGCCCAAACGCTTTGTGCGCTTAACGCAAATAGTAATAAAAAAATGAGTTTATCTATTTTTTTCATGTGTGTAATTTATATTACCAATCTTTATCAACACCATACCGACTGCCTTGCTTAATTTGTGCCTCTTTTACCTTGCGTTGAGTATCCTTTTCGTCTTGCTGCAAGGCTTCGAGAATGCGCTCTGCATCTTCTTTCGACATTTGAGACTGCTGCTGTTGTTGCTGCTTTTGCTCTTGGTTTTGTTTGTTTTGTTGCTGTTGCTGCTGGTCTTGTTTATCCTGTTTTTCTTGTTTATCTTGCTGTTGGTCTTTATTTTGCTGTTGTTGTTCTTGCTGCTGTAGCATTTGTTGGGCATAAGCTAAATTGTAGCGCGTTTCATCGTCTTTCGGATTATTGCGCAACGCCATTTTATAAGCTTCAATACTTTTGGCAAAATCGCCCGTTTCCAACAAAGCATTGCCCGCATTGTGGTACGATGCCGCTTTTCTGTTTTTATCATCGGTAAGCGTTGCTGCCGTTTGATATTTATCTAAGGCTTCTGCATATTTTTTTTGGCGGTAAAGCGAATTGCCCAAATTAAAGGTACCGGAAAATGATTTGTGATTTTTTTCAAGACCTCTGCGGTATTCAACTTCCGACTCTACATATTTTTCCTGTTTGTAAAACTTGTTGCCTTTCTTCACATCTCGGTTCTCTTTTTGAGCAAATGCAGGGAAAAGCATGGTCAACAACGTCAAAAATATTATTATTCTTTTCATAAACATCTATCTATCAAACAATTTTATCTTATTCATCCGTTGGTTTTGTCGAATTAAAATAAAGAACTCAACAATAAGGAAAAAGAGAGCAATCCAAGCAAAAACAAAAAATCTTTCATCGTATTGCGAATAAACTTTCGCCTCTAAATTGCCTTGCTGCATTTTCCGTATCTCTTTTGTAAGCGCCTTTACAGCAACATTAGAGTTGTCGGCACGCGCATAAATACCTTTACCCGCCGATGCAATGTCTTGACACATTTTTTCATTGAGCCGCGAAACAACTACATTACCCTCTTTGTCTTTTTTAAAACTCATAGTGCCGGTTTCGGGAATTGGCGCACCGTTGGGCGACCCTACACCAATAACATGAACGACAATGTTCTTTTCACTTGCCAATTTTGCCATTTCAACAGCATCGTCCTCATGGTTTTCTCCATCAGTAAGCACTATAATTGCTCTGCCGGCATCACTCTCTTTTCTGCCGAATGCTTTTATCGCCAAATCAATAGCAGAACCAATAGCCGTACCTTGACGTTGTACCAATTTAGGAGTAATGGAAGACAAAAACATTTTGGCAGACACATTATCGGTTGTTATGGGTAACTGAACAAAAGCATCGCCAGCGAAAACAATAATGCCAAGTTTATCATCGACCATTTCGTCTATCAGTTTCGATAACATCATTTTGGTACGTTCCAAACGATTGGGAGACACATCTTCAGCCATCATGGAATTAGACACATCGACCGCCAAAATAGCTTCAATACCCTTACGTTGAGACGTTTCCAATTTCGAACCGAACTGCGGACGCGCCAACCCGAAAACTATAAGTACATATACCAACATCAACAAGTAAAATTTTACTTGCGGACGCACTGCCGACACGTCTGGCATCAATTGTTTCAGCAATTCAAGATTTCCGAAAGCCTCCAGCCGCTGCTTGCGCACAAGTTGCGAATAGAGAAACAATCCCACCAAAAACGGCACGACTATCAACAAATACAATAATTGAGGATTGGCAAATCGAAACATACTATAATAAATTTAGGGCAAACGGCGTAAAACCGTATTATTCAAAACCACTTCAGCTAAAAGGCATAATAATGCAGCTAACAAAAACGGAAAATATTCTTCGCTCTTTTTCGTGTACTCTTTCACTTTCAACTTCGTTTTTTCCATTTGGTCAATTTCTCCGTAAATTGCTTGTAATTTTCGGTTGTCGGTAGCACGAAAATAGGAACCGCCTGTCATATCGGCTATTTTGGTAAGCACATTTTCGTCAATTTCCACAGGTATATCTTGATAACGAATGCCCATGGGCGTTTGAATGGGATAGCGCGCCAAACCGTGAGTGCCGACACCTATAGTGTAAACTCTTATACCGAAACTTTGAGCAATTTCAGCCGCAGTGAGCGGAGCAATATCACCTACATTATTAGAACCGTCGGTCAATAAAATAATAATTTTCGATTTCGCTGCACTATCTTTTATTCGGCTCACTGCACTCGCCAAACCTAAACCGATAGCCGTTCCGTCTTCAATCATACCAAACTCCACACTTTTCAGCAAATTTATCAGCACTGCGTGGTCGGTCGTTAAAGGACACTGCGTAAAACTTTCACCGGCAAACACTACCAAACCGATATTATCCTCCGAACGGTCGGAAATAAATTCGATAGCTACATTCTTCGCGGCTTCCAATCTGTTGGGACGCAAATCTTCGGCTAACATCGTACCCGAAATATCCAACGCCAAAACAATGTCGATGCCTTCCGTTTCTTGGTCGCGCATACTGTGTGAGCGTTGCGGACGCGCAATGACAATCACCAGCAAAGCCACTGCAGCACAACGCAAAATAAACGGTACAACAAACAGATAACGTTTTTGCGATTTCGCTATCTTTTGCAACGGCTTCACCGTGGAAACCTGCAAACTTGCCTGCGATTTATATTGTTTGAATATGTACCAAGCTATCATTGGTATAAGCACCAACAATAACCATAAATATTCAGGATTTTTAAACGTCATAATCTTACTATTTTATTTTGCCGATTCAGAATCAGTCGATTGACTATTACCGTCAACCTCTGTTTGCTCTTCTTCTACCGGCAATTCTTTTGTTGCATCAACAAATGCGAAAGCATCTGCCATGCTCTTATCATTTTCGTTGGGAAGCGGATTCCATTTGGCAAACTTTACCAAATCAGCCAATATCAAAATCTGTTTCAGTATATCATAAGGCTCTTTGGAACAAAGTTTTACCAATTCGCCAAGCAATTCCATTGATGTTTGTTCCAAAGCACTAACACCGAAACGATTTGTGATATATACACGCAAAATATCCACCAACTGCGTATGGTATTCTTTTATCTTATTTTGTTGCCACAACTTTTCATTTTTCAGAGCTGTAAGTTGCTCAATGGCAATCTCATGAGCAGGACGTTGTGGTTCATTCGCCTCCGGTATTTCTGCAACTTTTCTATTTTTAAACACTTTAACCAACCAATAAATGAGCAACGCCACAAGAGCAGTTATCACCAAAATTATACCGATACGCACCAACAACATCCAATCAAACGGCGGAGCGTAAACGGGTTTTATGTCGGCTATTGCATGCAGCGTAGTATCCACCGGCACCGACAACACTTTAATTGACAAAGGGTTACTCAGAACAGTATCATCCGCTATAAAATTAAATGAAGGAATATAGTAAAGTGCTGAATCGAAAGAAGTTACCAAATACGATTGGCTTATTTGAAGTTGGTTGTAATCTTCCATCACAACAGTATCGTTGGCAAATCGTTCTACAATTTCCAAACCTCTCACTATGGTGTCGGAAAAAATGGGCAACTGCACTTGCAATTCGCGTGGTTGCGTAATTTCAAACGTTATCTTCGCCTGCTCGCCTATCAACAACAAAGTAGAATCGATAGTTGCTTTCACAAAAAAAGAGTGCGCGAAAGCAATGGAATTGACAAACAGGCACAATATAAATAAAGAAATTCGTTTCAACATAAGCCAATAACTATTTTCGGGATTTAAAGAAACCGATGAGTGCTTTTACATAATCCTCACTTGCTTCAATATAGACGTTATCAATGCCACTACGCATCAATGCGTGTTTTTGCTGTTCACGCGCCTCTTCCCACTTATTCCGATATTCTTTTAACATGCGACGGTCATTGGTGTTTACCAATAGATATTCGCCCGTTTCGGCATCTTTCAGTTTTATCCAACCGATAGCAGGCAAATCCGTGTCGCGCACATCATACACATGGAGACAAACCATATCGTGCTTTTTACCGGCTATCATCAAATCGTTTTCATAATCGGTAGTTATCCAGTCGGAAATGATAAACGCCGTGCAACGCTTCTTCATAACATTGGTAAAATAACGCAACACTACACCAATGTCGGTTTTTCGGCTTTCCGGCTTAAAATCAAGCATTTCGCGTATGATGTAAAGGATATGTTTACGCCCTTTTTTAGGCGGAATGAATTTTTCTATTTTGTCGGAAAAGAAGATAACGCCGATTTTATCGTTGTTTTGAATAGCCGAAAAAGCCAAAACGGCAGATATTTCGGTAATAATATCTTGCTTTAATGCCTTTCCTGAACCAAATTCGCAACTTCCCGAAACGTCAATTAACAACATAACGGTCAGTTCGCGCTCCTCCTCAAACACTTTCACATAAGGATGGTTGAAACGAGCCGTAACATTCCAATCGATGCTGCGAATATCATCACCATACTGATATTCACACACTTCGGAAAAAGTCATTCCCCGTCCTTTAAAAGCAGAATGGTATGCTCCCGCAAAAATATCACGGGACAAACCACGCGTCTTTATTTCAATTTGACGAACTTTTTTTAATAATTCGCTCGTTTCCAAAACACTACAACCAATTAAAGTAATTCAACAACAGCCAATTAAGGCACTTCTACGGCGTTCAGGATATTGCTAACAATTTCTTCCGATGTCAAATTGTTTGCTTCCGCCTCATAGCTTAAGCCGATACGATGGCGAAGTACATCATGCGCTACTGCTCTCACATCTTCGGGAATCACATAACCGCGGCGTTTGATGAACGCATACGCACGTGCTGCCAAAGCCAAATTGATAGAAGCTCGAGGTGAAGCACCAAACGCAATGGAATTTTTCAAATCCTTCAAACCGTATTCTTCAGGGAAACGCGTCGCAAAAACAAGGTCAATAATGTAACGTTCTATTTTTTCGTCCATATACACATCACGCACCACTTCGCGGGCTTTCAACACCTCTTCCGCTTTCAAAATAGGTTTTATCGGCTCTGGAGCGGCACCTATATTTTGACGAACAATCAGTTTTTCTTCCTCTTTTTTCGGATAATTGACTACCACTTTGAGCATGAAACGGTCTACTTGCGCTTCGGGCAACGGATAAGTACCCTCCTGCTCTATGGGGTTTTGAGTTGCCATTACCAAAAACGGTGTCGGCAAGTTGAACGTTTTTTCGCCAATAGTAACCTGACGTTCCTGCATGGCTTCGAGCAACGCACTTTGCACTTTAGCCGGAGCACGGTTAATTTCGTCAGCCAACACAAAATTAGCAAAAATAGGACCTTTTTTTATCGAAAATTCTTCTTTCTTTTGGCTGTAAATCATTGTTCCGATAACGTCAGCCGGCAACAAATCAGGCGTGAATTGTATGCGACTAAAATCGGCATCAATTAAACTTGCCAACGTCTTGATAGCCAGCGTTTTTGCCAAACCGGGTACACCTTCCAACAAGATATGCCCGTCGGACAATAAACCAATTAATAAAGATTCGATAAGATGCTTTTGACCAACAATGGTATGTCCCATTTCCATCATCAATGAATCGACAAACGCACTTTGACGTTCAATTCGTTCATTTAATTCTCTAATATCAACTTGACTCATAATGTTTTAATAAAAATTTTTATAGCTTACAAAGATAATTATTTCAACGAAACTTTAATATTGTTTTAGTGTTAAAAATTTATAACTTTAAAATGCAATGTCTGCTAAAAAAAGTTCCTAAAAAGGAGCTTTTTCATAATATATAACGCATGATTTACTGAAGATATTGCTCATGCAGTTTTTTTGCGTATTCCAAGCATTCAGGATTATTTATATCTATCAAATAATCAGGAAGTTTTGGAATTTTTACTTTGCACCCTATCGGTAATTTGTTCGGATTTGGTAAAATTTCCTTGTTAGCTTCATAGATATAAACCCAAAAAACTTTGTTGCCATAATGTTTGTACGCAATCCACGCCAATCGACTGCCTTCTGTTACTTCTTCTGTAGTTATAAATTCAGTATAAGTGCGTGGTGTATCAAAAACTGTCGGTTCTGCAACCACAACAGGCTCTAACTGAGTATCTTCGGAAACGACAACTGTATCTTCAGGCACAACGGATAATTCGGAAACATCAACAGAAGATTTGTCGCAAGCAAACCACGACATCACCATTTCGCTTGCCGATTTACAATATTGTCGGATAGGTTCTTTCCAGAAATAGTAGGCGCAACCCAATCCCAAAAGCAGTACGACAATCACTACCAGCCAAACAATGGCACAGCAACGTTTATTTTTACATTTTGGTTGGTTTGACACATAATCAGAAGCACGCACCGGTTCTTTTTTCGGCTCTAAATCTTCCAATTTTACTACGACTTCTTCCGTTTTCTCTTGGGATTGTTCTTGCTGTTTAACTGATTGTCCTAAATCGGGTGCTGCATATTCCGGTTCTGTAGGCTCGCCGGTCGATTCTCCGTTTATCGACTGTAAAATACCTTTCAGTTCTTCTGCTTGCTCACCTAGTTTTTTCAGCGGAGCATTAGTCGAAGCAACTTTATCGCCAACTTGTTCGGATTTATCAAATACGCCATCGTTAACTTTGTTTTTTAACTCAGTTTCGGGAGTGAAATTCAACTTGTACCGACCGGCTATCTCTATCGGTTCGCCGGTTTGCACGCTGACACTTTTCCGAGGTTGGTTCCACACCAACTTAAATGTGCCCAACCCACTAATTTTTAGAATTTTATCTTCTAAAATAGCGTTTTCTGCAACCGATTGAAATTCGGACAAAAATTTACTCGCAGCGACTTGCGATATACCTAATCGTTTAGCTACCGCATCAGCTAAGTTTTTTGTGCTAATCTTTTTTGTACTCATGCTTTAGGAAGTTGTTTAAGTTTTTCTTTCATTCCGGTTGAAGACTTGAAAGCCAATACACGTTTGGCAGGCACCACAATACGTTCTTTAGTGATGGGAGAGACCGATATGCGCTGCTTTTTGTGACGTACTTCGAGCATACCTAAATTTAAAAACGCCACTTGATTGCCTTCTATCACATTAGAAGACAATTCATCTACAAATGCAGACACATATTGCACGACTTCTTTTTGCGACAAATTCATTCTTTGCGCCAATTCCGATACAAATTCTTTGTTGTTCACGATATAAAAATTTATTAGGGTGCAAGTTAATAATTTATTTTTTATTGTACAAATCTAATTTTCCGTACAAATCAAACTCCGTAGCATCAGTAATTTTTATAGGATAAAATTCTCCAACAGCCAACGCTTCTTCCTTGGTAATCAACACTTCGCCATCCACTTCAGGAGAGTCATATTCGGTACGACCAACATAATAATCACCCTCTTCTCTATCAATAATTACAGACAACGTTTGACCTATTTTTTTTGCATTAATCTCTTCGGAAATACGTTGTTGAATGGACATTATCGCATCTACTCGACGTTGTTTTTCCTCTTGCGAAATATGGTCGGAATAATGCAAATTTGCATATGTGCCTTCCTCATCGGAATAAGTGAAAGCTCCCAAACGTTCAAAACGCGTTTCGGCAACAAAGCGTTTCAACTCCTCCACATCTTGCTCCGTTTCGCCCGGATGCCCTAACAAAAGTGTCGTGCGCAAATGAATGCCGGGTACTTCTTTGCGTATGCGTGCCAACAAAACTTTAGTTTGTTCGGCAGTAATATTGCGTCGCATTTGTTTGAGCATCGTATCGGAAATATGCTGTAGGGCAATGTCAAGATATTTGCATACATTATTGCGTTCACGCATCACTTTAAGTATGTCGTACGGAAATTGCACAGGATAGGCATAGTGTAATCTTATCCATTTAACTCCTTCAATATCAGACAATCGCGAAATAAGTTCCGGCAACATTAACTTTTTATAAAGGTCTATGCCATAATAAGACAAATCTTGCGCAATAATTTGAAATTCTTTCACATTTTGAGTCGTCAACCATCGTACCTCACGTTCAATATCGTCCATCGGTCGGCTGACATAATGCCCGGTAATGATAGGTATTGCACAGTAAGAACATGTGCGGTTGCAACCTTCGGCAATTTTTACGTAAGCATAATGCGAAGGCGTTGTAATTATCCTCTCAAAATCGGAACCAACCGACAAATCGCGTCCTAAATCGGATACCAATTCCGTATAATTGAATTTGCCGTAAAATTTGTCTACTTCGGGAATTTCTTCTTGTAAATCGTGCAAGTAACGCTCCGACAAACAGCCCATTACAAACAACTTTTGCAATTTGCCACGACGTTTCCTCTCCGCAAACTGAAGTATAATATTGATACTTTCCTCTTTAGCATCACCAATAAAACCACACGTATTTATCACTACAATATCGCCATCGGGACGAGGCGCATCGTGCCGTACACGGTAACCAGCTTTATTAAGTCGGTACATCAATTTTTCCGTGTCCACCAAATTTTTGGAACACCCCAATGTTATCAAATCAATCAGCACAAGCTTTAATCCAATAAAGAGTTGATAAATTCTTTTCTATCAAACACTTGCAAATCTTCCACGCCTTCACCCAATCCAATGTATTTAACAGGAATTTTAAATTGATCAGAAATGCCGAGCACCACACCGCCTTTTGCCGTTCCGTCCAACTTAGTAATAGCCAATGCCGATACATCGGTGGCTTTTGTAAACTGTTTTGCCTGTTCAAACGCATTTTGACCGGTAGAACCGTCAAGCACCAAAAGCACTTCATTCGGAGCAGTCGGCACCACTTTGCGCATAACGTTTTTTATTTTCGTTAGTTCATTCATCAAGTTTACTTTATTGTGCAAACGCCCTGCGGTATCTATTATAACTACATCTGCATTGTTTGTTTTAGCAGAAGTCAGCGTATCAAACGCCACCGAAGCAGGGTCTGCACCCATCTTTTGCTTTATTACAGGCACGCCCACGCGATCGCCCCAAGCAACCAACTGTTCGACAGCCGCTGCTCGGAACGTATCTGCAGCACCAAGATATACGCTTTTACCGGCTTTTTTGAATTGGTTGGCTAATTTTCCTATAGTAGTCGTTTTGCCGACACCATTCACACCCACAACCATAATGACGTATGGCGACGATGGTAATTCGGCAGAATAATCAGACGGATTTTCAGTATTATCTTCGGTCAGTAGCGATAAAACCTCTTCTTTCAGCACTTTATTTAATTCGTCTGTGCCTACATATTTATCGCGCGCCACTCTTTGTTCTATGCGTTCGATGATGCGCAACGTAGTTTCTACACCTACATCAGATGTTATTAGCACCTCCTCCAAACGGTCAAGTACTTCATCATCTACTTTCGATTTACCGACAACAGCACGTGCCAATTTGCCAAAAACACTCTCTTTTGTTTTTGCAAGCCCTTGGTCTAACGTCTCTTTTTTATCTTTTTGAAAAAAACTTAAAATTCCCATAATTGTCTTTTTATTATTTTACGAAATTACAAACAATTTATCAATTAAAAAAATCCTTACACCGACTATGATGCAAGGATTCTTATAAGTTTAAAAAGATGTGTAATATCTTATTTAGCAAAGTAATCTTTCACTTTTTCGCTAAAAACCATCTCTTCTTGGAAAACATAGGCTCCGGTTTTAGGTGATTTTACCATTTTAATAACCTTTGCATAGCTACGCCCTTCACCTTTTCTTAATGTTGCAACTGCTTTCTTTGCCATATCTTATATTATTTTATTTCCCTGTGAATAGTTACCCGTTTCAAAATGGGGTTGTATTTTTTCAACTCCAATCGGGCTGTTGTATTTTTACGATTTTTAGTGGTTATGTAGCGCGAAGTACCTGGCATACCACTATCTTTGTGTTCGGTGCATTCCAAAATTACCTGACCACGTGCTTCTTTCGTTTTTTTTGCCATATCTTAATTTCTCCTTATATTAAGCGATAATTTTAATACTTTTCCAATCGCAATAACCTTTTGCGACAGCATCAACCAATGCGGCATCCAAGCCTTTTTTATTAATTGTACGAAGACCTGCTGCTGAAATAGTCAAGCTAATCCAGCAATCTTGTTCTACATAATAGAATTTTTTGGTAAATAAATTAACATCAAACGTACGTTTTGTACGACGTTTCGAGTGCGATACATTATTACCTACCATTGCTTTTTTTCCTGTAATCTGACAAATTTTCGACATTTTACTTAAATCTTATATGTTTTACATATTTTCCTCAAAGAGCCTGCAAAGATAGCAGTTTATTTATTATTATCCAAATTTTTTGCGCGTTTTTTCTGCACTATTTCACAAATCGTTTTACTAGTCTTATCAATTTACTTTTTTACATCGTCTGCATCATCAATGTCATTCACATAGTAATCTTCACTATTATAGTAATAACGCGAACCCTTCTTTCGCTTCCGCAAATAACCATAGCCATAACCACCATAACCGTAATTACCGTAGCCATAGCCATACCCACCATTTTTCTTAACATCAATATCATTGAGCACTAAATAGATATTGTGCAAATTGTTTGTTGCGTTAATTTGAGATATAAAGTTTTTAAAGAAATTTTTGTTAGTTTTTCCGCTACGCACAATGATTAAATTGGCATCAGCCATTTGCGCAATAGTATATGCATCGGCTACTAAACCAAGCGGACTTGTATCAAATATGATATAATCATACATTGTTTTGAGTTGAGATAGCAATTGTTTTAGCTCTTCCGAACGAATAAGGTCGCCCGGATTGGGTGGCACTGTACCGACAGGAATAACATCGAACCCATAAGGAAGATTCTTTTTTGTGATTTCGTTAAGCGTAGCATTATTAATCAAATAATCGACCAGCCCCTTCGTAGTTGATAATTCAAAAAGTTTAGACACGTTGGGTTTACGCAAGTCCATGTCAATAAGCAACACTTTTTGATTCGCCAAACCGTAAACACCGGATAAATTGGCTGAAAAATAAGTTTTACCATCGTGCGGTTCTGCCGACGTAACCATGATAAAGACACCTGTTTTACGTTTTGTAATAAACTCTAAGCGCGTACGTATGACACGAAACGACTCGGTAAAAGCAGATTTTGGTGATTTTACCGTTAATACTGGAGTTAGATTGTTGGTGTGACGAATTTGCCCAATAATCGGATACTTAGTCAATTTCTGTAAGTCTGTTTCAGTACGGATGGTAAAATTAAGCAACTCCTTCAAAATGATGAACGCAAACGGAATGAGTAGTCCAATAACCAAAAAAGTTATGTATGTTTTCGATTTTTTATCGCTATTAATTAGCGAAGTTACGCGTGCACGCTGCAAAATAACATTGTCCGACACATTGGAAGCCTTGCGAATTTGCGCCTCGGAACGTTTCTGTAACAAAAACGTATAATAATTGTCATTAATTTTATATTTGCGTTCAAAATTAATCATTTGATGCTCCTTAGCCGGCAAAAGGTCTATTTCGGATTGTATTTCAGCACACTGTTGATCGAAGTTTTTGCGTTCCAAATTATTAACAGCCTTCACATTTTTAAGTACCTCAAAAAGTGCTTGTCTGATTTTTTCAATGTTTTCCGTTACACGCTTATAATTAGGGTTTTTTTCTCCTATTTGCGAACGCTCCAATTGTAAATCGTTAAACTGCGTCACCAATTCCAGCAATGTCGGATCAGACACACCTAAACTCGACGGTGCAACAATAGACTCTTCTTTAATGTTTTTAGTCAGATAATTGGATAAATAATTAAAATAAGCATCTTTTAAATCTAACTCCGATCGTTTTTGATTGAACCCATCTAACTTCGCCATTAAACTGCCACTATAAGCATTAACATCAATGATGTTGTTTTTTCGACGGAAATCACGTAATTGGCTTTCAGAAAAATTAAGTGAATCTAGTAAATAACCTAATTGGTCATTGATAAAATCAATAGTACGAATAGCTTCACTATTTTTTTTCTCCAAATTGTTAGCCAAAAACTCTTCGCTCAAAGCGTCTAAAAAAACTTTATCGCGCTCAACATCATTTCCCACTAACGACAGAGCTATCACAGAAGATTGATCACCCACATAGTTAAGTGCCAAACGTCCTGCGAACTCACTTTCCAATGAATTAATAGTGCGAAAACGGAAAAAGAACGATGTTTGAGATTCTAATTCGCGCAATTTATGGATAGTAATAAAAAAACGCGAACATTCTACAGGTTCATTGTAACGACCTTTAATAATTTCGTCCTTACTTATTTTATTACCTTTGATGAGGATTTCAAATGATTTAGAATCAATAGCGACAAACTGGTAATCAGTACCATACGCATTTTCAGCCAAAAAAGTTGTTTTAATTTCGATGGGAGGATAAGCAAATAAACTATTCGTCTTGAAACGTCCTTGGGAATAGATATCGATGGAAAAAGGCAACTTTTCTACTGTTTTGCGAATTAAATCGTACGAACCTAACAATAACAACTGGTTGTTCATATTATGATAACCCCGATTGACACCAAAACCTTGCATAAAATTGTATTGATTCGAAGCTCCTTCCTCTATCATAACTTTCGCTTCCGTAACGTATAACGGCTGCCAGCTACGATTTTTCACATAGGCAAAGAACATGGCCAATATTACAGCGACCACAAATAAATACCAATGACGCACTATGCGCATCAACCACTCTAACCAATTGAAAGAGATATCTTCTTCGTCGAAACCATTATTGGGAACAACATTATTTTGATTGTTCGATAATTCCATAGTATTTTTTATTTTGCTAAATTCCAAACAGTTAAAAGCAATGTAATGGATGAAGTTATCACACCAAGAAATCCTGCATACGAATTGATAGCCCAGAATTTCTTTTTAGATACATCCACATAAATGATGTCATTAGGATAGACGTAATAAAACTCCGAATCGATAATACTTTTTGAACGAATATCAAAAGAGATGATTTTAGTACCTTCATCTGTTTCTCGAATTATTTTTACCTTAGAATAGTCGCCACCTTCGCTGATACCCCCCGATAAAGCCAATGCCTGAAAAATAGTTAGTCTTTCCTTATATATTGGGAAATAACCACGACCGGCAGCACCAATCACACAAAACGTATTTGTGGACAACGCCAAACGTACTTGAATGTCGGATACAAAACTTCTCATCTTTTCAGTTACCAACTGCTCCGCTTCTTCTAAAGTTAAACCTTCCAATTTTACAGGTTCAAGAAAGGGAAATTCTACCATTCCATCTTCAAACACACGGTACGACACTTGGTTGGCAGAACTACCGAACGACGACGGGAATAAATCAGACAGCACTTTATCCGTTGTTATCACACGAATCATCAGTTCGTCATTCACGCGCAATTTATACAATTGGTAAGAACCTTGTTCGTAAGTGGGCATTTTTTTTCGTTCTTGCAACAAACCAACATTTTTTTTGGTGTAGCAGGAGACAAGAAGAAGTCCCACAAAAAAACAATATACCAAATGTTTTAATTTCATCTCTTTTATTTTGGCTTAACAATCCCGTATATCAACAAACCAAACGATAATGTAGAAATAACTAGTGACAAAATACCGGTAAAATGGGTAACACCGAAATAGCGCGCACCATCAAACGGTACATATATGACATCATTGGGCTGAATATAATAGTACTCCGAATTGATGATGGATTTACTACGAAGGTCAAATGTTTTTACCACGGTACCTTGTTCAGTTTGACGAATAAGTTGGATTTTTTTTCTATCGGAATAAGTGGACATATCGCCACTCATGGCAAGGGCTTGGAAAATGTTCAGTTTTTCTTTCGGAATTTGGTAGCGACCTGACCCCGCCTCACCAATGACGGAAAATGTGCGATTCATTAATTTAACATCGACAGAAAAATTATGCAACATATTGGATAACTTTTCCTCCATAACGTTCTTTGCCTCGCGCGATTGCAAACCAAGCATCGGAATTTTACCCACATAAGGATAATTGATACAACCATCTTCACCTATCAAATATAAATGAAGACGTGCGTGTGCATCATCAGACGATTGTTGGATATTAGCATTATTCGATCCACCATTAAACAGGCGTTGACTTTTCTCATCCAATGTATAAATACGTATGTACAAATAATCGCCTTTTTGCAATTTATAATCGGCAAATGCTATCGTATCAACATATTCAGGTATATGCTTGCCACTCTGTAGGTAATTCACCTTTTTAGAGGTCATGCATGACAAAAAACCACACATAATTGCACAGAAAAACACGCTATATTTAACACCTTTCATTTTCACGATAGGGCAAACCTCACCAATTTATAAAATTATTTTGCAAAGGTAGTGTTTTTTTTGCAGTATGCAAACAAAAAAAATAGTTAAAAAAATGTCTTTTATTATAGTTTGCAATAAAAAAAGCTTATCTTTGTAAAGTATAGATATTGGGATTTTTCTATATTATAACCTCCTTATAAACAGTAGCTATGAAATTAGATTACAAAGTATTTTCAGGGACAAGCAGTCAATATCTGGCAAAAAAAATCTGTTCCCACCTCAATTGCGAATTAGGAGCAATGAATACCACTCGTTTTTCGGATGGTGAATTTGCAGTTTCCTACGAAGAGACCGTGCGCGGACGTTATGTCTATTTGGTACAATCAACCTTCCCCAATTCCGACAATCTGATGGAATTGCTATTAATGATTGATGCGGCAAAACGAGCTTCTGCTTACAAAATCATCGCAGTAATTCCCTATTTCGGGTGGGCACGTCAAGACCGCAAAGACAAACCACGCGTTTCCATCGGCGCAAAATTAATTGCAGACCTTCTGAGCGCAGCCGGCATAGACCGTCTTATCACTATGGATTTGCATGCTGACCAAATTCAAGGATTTTTCGATGTGCCGGTCGACCATCTTTACGCATCGACCATTTTTGTTCCATTCATTAAAAGCTTGAATTTAGATAATTTGATTATCGCATCGCCCGACGTAGGTGGTTCGAAGCGCGCTCAAACTTATTCCAAACATTTAGAAGTACCTCTCGTACTTTGTCATAAAACGCGTGAAAAAGCCAACATGGTAAGCAATATGAGCATCATAGGTGATGTAAAAGGCAAAAATGTCATTATGATTGATGATATGGCAGACACGGCAAACACGCTTTGCACTGCCGCTGATTTAATGATGGAAAACGGTGCTATCAGCGTACGTGCAATGGTTACACATCCCGTACTATCGGGCAATGCTGTGGAAAACGTAAAAAAATCAAAGATGACGGAACTCATTTTTACCGATTCCATTCCTTTCGATACCAGTAAATGTTCCAAAATTCGTGTTATCTCCATCGCCAAAATGTTTGCTGATACTATACAAAGCGTCTATAACAACGAATCTATCAGTTCGCACTATTTGCTGTAAAATCTGAAAAATAATTACAACAAAAAATAAGGAGGAATTCAAAAATTCCTCCTTATTTTATTGATAAATTCCGAAAAATTAATCTTGAAATTTAGCGCAAATAAATTCGCGATTCAAACGAGCTATATTGCTCAACGAAACGTTCTTGGGACATTCGGCAGCACAAGCACCCGTATTTGTACAGTTTCCAAAACCGAGTTCGTCCATTTTAGCAACCATAGCTTTGGCGCGTTTGGCTGCTTCCACACGTCCTTGAGGCAGCAATGCCAATTGACTTACTTTAGCGGCAACAAACAACATTGCCGAACCGTTTTTGCAAGCGGCAGCACAAGCACCACAACCAATACACGAAGCCGCATCCATCGCCTCATCGGCTTTTGCCTTTGGAATAGGAATTGAATTAGCATCCGGAACTCCACCCGTATTGACAGAGATAAATCCGCCGGCTTGAATAATTTTGTCGTATGCGCGACGATCGACTATCAAATCTTTAATCACAGGAAATGCAGCCGAACGCCACGGTTCAACCGTAATTACTTCACCGTCTTTAAATTTACGCATATGCAATTGGCACGTCGTAATACTGGTGTCGGGACCATGGGGATGCCCGTTGATGTAGAGCGAACACATTCCACAAATACCTTCGCGGCAATCATGGTCAAAAGCTACCGGCTCTTTGCGTTCGCTTATCAATTTTTCATTCAAAATGTCCAACATCTCAAGAAAAGAGCTGTCAGTAGAAACATTTTCCAACTTATAGGTTTGAAAACCGCCTTTGGCTTTCGGTCCGGCTTGACGCCAAACCCTCAATGTTATATTAATTGTCTTATCCATTGTTTTATGCTTTATAGTTACGTGTCATACGTTCTGTAAATTCATAATCGAGAGGCTCTTTTATGAGAGTCGGTTCAATATCCTCTCCATTGTATTTCCAACAAGAAACATACGAAAATTTATCGTCTTGACGCAATGTTTCTCCTTCTGGAGTTTGATATTCTTCGCGGAAATGACCACCGCAAGACTCTTCGCGGTTGAGTGCATCCAAAGCCATCAGTTCGCCTATTTCGATAAAGTCGGCTAAGCGGAGAGCTTTTTCAAGTTCAATGTTCAAATCATCGGCGGTGCCGGGGATGAATACTTCGCTCCAGAAAAGTTTCTTTATATCACGAATTTTTTTCAACGCTTTATTCAAGCCTTCGGCGGTACGTCCCATGCCGACAAAATCCCACATGACTAATCCCAATTCGCGATGGATACTGTCCACCGAACGACTTCCTTGAATAGCCATCAATTTTGCAATTTTTTGCTCTACCGCTTTTTCAGCCTCTTCAAATTCCGGCAAATCAGTACTCATGCGCGGCACTTGAATTTGGTCAGCCAAATAGTTTTGTATGGTGTAAGGCAACACAAAATAACCATCAGCCAAACCTTGCATGAGAGCAGATGCACCCAAACGGTTGGCACCATGGTCAGAAAAGTTTGCTTCACCGATGCAGAACAGACCTTTGATAGAAGTTTGTAATTCATAATCGACCCAAATGCCACCCATTGTGTAGTGGATAGCGGGGAAAATCATCATAGGATTTTCATAAGGATTTTCATCTACGATTTTTTCATACATTTGGAACAGATTGCCATATCTTTCAGCCACCACATCTCTGCCCAAGCGTTGTATAGCGTCAGAAAAATCAAGGAATACTGCTAAACCTGTGGCATTAACACCATAACCGGCATCGCAACGCTCTTTAGCAGCACGCGAAGCTACGTCGCGAGGTACTAAGTTTCCAAAAGCGGGATAGCGACGTTCCAAATAATAATCGCGGTCTTCTTCCGGAATATCGCGACCTTTGAGTTTGCCTGCTTGTAATGCTTTCGCATCTTCCAATTTTTTGGGTACCCAAATGCGACCATCGTTACGCAACGATTCCGACATCAGTGTCAGTTTTGATTGGAACGTACCGTGTACGGGAATACATGTCGGGTGAATTTGCGCATAGCACGGATTGGCAAAATAAGCACCTTTTTTATAGACTTGCAATGCAACTGAACCATTGGAAGCAATAGCATTAGTAGAAAGGAAAAATGCGTTTCCGTAGCCACCCGTACCAACTACTACTGCATGACCAAAGAAGCGTTCAATTTTTCCGGTTACCAAGTTACGAGCAATGATGCCACGGGCACGACCTTCGATAACCACCACATCCAACATTTCGTAGCGGGAATACATTTTTACTTTGCCTTTGGCTATTTGGCGGCTCAACGCCGAGTAAGCTCCTAACAAAAGTTGCTGTCCGGTTTGACCTTTTGCGTAGAATGTACGCGAAACCTGCGAACCACCGAATGAACGATTATCAAGCAAACCACCGTATTCGCGAGCAAAAGGAACGCCCTGCGCTACACATTGGTCAATAATACTATTGGAAACTTCAGCCAAACGGTAAACATTGGCTTCACGAGCGCGATAGTCACCGCCTTTAATTGTATCGTAGAAGAGGCGATAAACGGAGTCACCGTCGTTTTGGTAGTTTTTTGCTGCATTAATACCGCCTTGCGCTGCAATGGAGTGAGCACGACGCGGAGAATCTTGAATGCAGAAGTTGAGCACATTAAATCCCAGTTCGGCTAACGAAGCCGCAGCCGATGCTCCGGCTAAGCCGGTACCAACGACAATAACATCCAAACGGCGTTTGTTGGCGGGATTGACTAATTTTTGATGAGTTTTGTAGTTAGTCCATTTTTCGGCTAGTGGACCTGCGGGAATTTTAGCGTCGGCAGGGGTAATGACGTTTTTCTTGTCCGTTATCGCTGCCTTAACCGTTTTAGCAGCTTTAGCCACCTTTGCCGTTACAGTTTTTGCGACTTCCGCAACTTTTTCTTTCTTTGCCATATATCAATTATTTAACAAGATTTCAAAATAAAGAGATAACGTAATAGTAAACCACAACGGAAGCAAACATCAAAACAATGATTGTAGAAGCGATGTTGGAGATACATTTTACGCGGGGCATCCACGTATTGTTATTCAAACCAAGCGAATGAAGTGCACTCCAAATACCGTGTGTAAGATGGAACCAAAGTGCGCCCAACCATACGATATACACTAAAGAATAGATAGGACAGGCAAACAATTCCTTAACATAGCCTGCTCCGTCGGTTGGTGAAAACATTCCGCCGGTGTCGATTCCGGTGAGTTCCACAAACTGCATCTTGAACCAAAAGTTATACAAGTGCAGAAACAGGAATCCAAGAATAATGAATCCCAAAACCAACATGTTTTGCGAAGCCCAATCCACTTCCTCCTGATTGGCGGTAACGGCATAACGTTCTTTTCCGCGCGCAATCAAATTTTGGATAGTCAATACAAAAGCGTACAAAATGTGAATAACGAAACCGAGAGCCAATGCCAGCGTAGCAATAATAGCATACCAATTGGCTCCAAGAAACTCGCAAATCGCATTGTAGCCCTCCGGTGAAAAAATCACCACGACGTTCATCAAGCTATGGAACGTCAGGAACAACACCAAGCAAATGCCGGTGATACCCATAATGAATTTTCTTCCTACAGAAGAGTTAATTAACCACATAAAATTAAATTATAATTGTGAATAAATAAATATTGGGCAAATGAACGCACAAAAATAAAGGATTTTACCTGATAAAACAAACAATTTCTCTAAAAAAGTGAAATCTTTTTAAGAAACATTTGTTCCTCAAATATTTGCAACACAAAATATCAGTTTTTTTTGAATATCAACAAAAAAGCGTTACCTTTGTATGATTTTTACAAGTAAATGATTAGCCAGCATCAACAATTAATTAACGATTTTGAGCATAAGTTTTGCGAACTGCTGCAAAATTACAGCCGACTGAAGGAAGAAAATCAACGTTTGTCGGACGAATTGGCTCAAAAAAAAGAAGAATTGTTGGATGCCCATAGTCAAATTGTAAATTTACGCTCTAACTATGATAGTCTGAAAATAGCGCAGTCCATAGGTAATACCGAAGAGGACAAGAAAAAGGCGTATAAACGACTGACACGCTTAGTGCGGGATGTGGATACTTGTTTGGATTTACTCAAAGATTAAGAGAAGATAGATGAGCGAAACTTTTGTAATCACAGTGAACATTGACGGTCATAGCATGCGGATGACCATTCCCCGTAACGAGGAAATCATCTACCGCAACGCCGCCAAACTCCTGAACGAAAGGATTACCAATTTTCGCATGAATTATTCGACATTAGACTTGCTTACTGTGCTGAAAATGGCAGCATTCGAGACCGCAGTCGAAAATCAGCTCGGATATTTTCAGGAAGACGCTGCTCCGTTAGTTGAAAAAGTGAAAGAGTGGTCGCAACGCATCGACGATATTCTTTGATTATCCCAAAACGATTTTACACTACCAATATCCCCGCACTATGGCACATAAGAGCGTGTGTAATAGTGCAATTTTTATTTTTATATACCAATACTTAAAACAAAATTAATATGGAACCTTTAATATTTGCAGCAGCATTGTTGGGAGGTGGCGGCATCGGCTGGCTCATCACCCACATGGCTATGAAAGGACGTGTAAAAAACACCCTTAAAAAAGCTGAGGCAGAAGCCGAAACACTAAAAAAGAACAAACTTCTTGAAGTGAAAGAGAAATTTGTAAACCTAAAAGCCGATTATGAAAAAGAAGTAGCTGAACGAAATGCCAAAATTCAACAAAGCGAAAACCGTGCCCAACAAAACGAAGCACGTTTGCAACAAAAAGAGCAAAGCCTTAACCAACGACAAGGCGAATTACAACGCAAAAGCAACGAAGTAGATGCTCTTAAGGCAAATTTAGACAACCAACTGACCATGATAGACGGTAGAAAAAAAGAGTTGGAAAAACTTCATTTTCAAGCTACCGAAAAATTGGCAGCTATTTCAGGATTGTCGGCTGAGCAAGCCAAAGCACAGTTGATAGAAAACATTAAAGACGAAGCAAAAACCGACGCAATGTCGTATGTGAACGAAATGATGGAAGAGGCAAAAATGACCGCCAATAAAGAAGCCAAACGTATCATTATCCAAACCATACAACGCGTAGCTACCGAAACCGCTATCGAAAACTCAGTAACCGTATTCAATATTGAATCGGACGAAGTGAAAGGTCGCATCATCGGTCGCGAAGGACGCAACATACGCGCACTCGAAGCTGCTACCGGCGTAGAAATTATTGTGGACGACACTCCCGAAGCCATTGTGCTTTCAGGTTTTGACCCCGTACGCCGCGAAATAGCGCGCCTTGCCCTGCACCAGTTGGTACAGGACGGTCGCATACACCCCGCACGCATTGAAGAAGTAGTGGCTAAAACGCGCAAACAAATCGAAGAAGAGATTGCCGAAACAGGTAAACGTACCGCTATCGACCTTGGCATACACGGACTGCATCCCGACTTAATTCGCCTTATCGGTAAAATGAAATACCGTTCGTCGTACGGACAAAATTTATTGCAACACGCCCGCGAAACGGCTAATCTTTGTGCCGTGATGGCTTCCGAACTCGGATTGAACCCACAGAAAGCCAAACGCGCCGGATTGCTGCACGACATCGGCAAAGTGCCCGATGACCAACCGGATGTGCCACACGCTATACTCGGTATGAATTTGGCAGAAAAATACAAGGAAAAACCGGACATCTGCAACGCCATAGGCGCACACCACGACGAAGTGGAAATGACCACTCTGCTGGCTCCCATTGTGCAAGTGTGCGATGCTATTTCGGGTGCACGCCCCGGCGCACGCCGCGAAATTGTAGAAGCTTACATCAAACGTCTGAACGACCTTGAAAATCTTGCACTCTCCTACCCGGGCGTACTCAAAACCTACGCCATACAAGCGGGGCGCGAACTGCGCGTTATTGTAGGCGCCGACAAAGTGGACGACAAAACGGTAGAAACACTTTCGTACGATATCGCTAAAAAAATTCAGGACGAAATGACCTATCCGGGACAAGTAAAAATTACGGTTATCCGCGAAACACGCGCCGTAAGCTACGCCAAATAATTGGTAATCAAATTTTAAGCTATTATTCAATAGCATAAAATAGAATTAATAAGCCTCAACAAAAAATGTCGAGGCTTATTTTTGATTGTTAAATTTGTATTTAAACCGCTTTTTTACGCCATTTGTAAATGCCATAACCGGCATAACCAAGCATAGTGGCAAACATCAAACAGATACAAACAATAGAAAGAATATCGCCGTAACGTATGCTGTCGGGGCGGAACTCGAAACGGATATGGTGATTGCCCGCCGGTATGTTCAATGCTCGCAATACGTAATTGACACGGAAATGGTCGGTCGGTTGACCGTCAATATAGGCATTCCAACCAAACGGATAGTAGATTTCAGAGAAAACAGCCGTTCCGCCAAGCGCAGAAGAGGCGTCGTACTCCACATATTCGGGGGTATATTTTGTCATTACAATTTGAGCCGTTGAGTCGTGGCGCGGTACAAAGCCTTCTGCAAATTCTTTAAATTGCGCATCCAACACTGCAGTATTGCGTGTATCAATAACATTCAAAGCGTCACTCTCTTCGTTGGGCGTGTTCACTACTATCAACGAATCAACAAACCATGCGTTGCCCAAAGCTTCAGGGTTTAGTTGTGGTGTTATATTGCCGTCACGCGACTTAACAATGAAATATTTGGTATTCAGCATATTGTAAACATTCATATTCATTTTCGACAGATGTTCGTCTATCAAATCCTGATAGCGCCGCAATTTTACCGCCGAATAACCGCCAACCGATTTAAGATAGTAGGACGTACGCGCATCATTGAAAGTGCTGGTAGTCAAATTCAACACTCTGAAACTCGGATTGTCTTTTTCAACTTCAAGCAAAGCTTTTTCGTACGGATACATGGCAAAGACATTGCTTTTTTCGCGTTTGGAAACAAAATTGGAATCGTTGAAAAAACGTTTATCAACCGGCCACATATCAGCCAACACCAACACCGCAAGCGCAAGTCCAAACCAAGCTGTTTTCAATTTGTCAGCGGCATAGAGGTAAATCAATCCCGCTCCCAATAAAATAAAAATGAACGACCGCCACGCATCGGCTTGCATCATAGAGGCGCGCTGTGCTATAATAGCATTGTAAGCCCATTTGGGCAATTGTGAAGAGAATTGAGCATCGTGAGAAGAGGTGAAACTCAAGAACAGTTTTCCTAAAACGGCAAAAATCAAGCAGATGCCGGCAGTAATGCCCGCCGAGATATAGATACTTCGGAAAATTGTTTTTTTATCCACACTTTTGTCGGCAATGGCTTTCAGAGCCAAAAATCCTAACAACGGTATCGTTATTTCGGCTACAATGAGAATGGACGAAACCGCACGAAACTTGTTGTACATCGGGAAATAATCGAAAAATAACTTAGTGAGCGGCATAAAATTATGTCCCCACGAAAGCAACACCGAAAAAATTGTAGCCGCAAGCAATGCCCACTTATAAGGTCCTTTGACAAGAAACAGACTTAACACAAACAAGAAGCAAACAATGGCTCCCACATAAACAGGTCCCGACGTAAACGGTTGCTCGCCCCAATAGGTAGGCGCCGATTTACAAAAATCGGCTGCATAATTCGACGGCACGCCATTGTTCACCAACTCAGCATACAACACGGACTCTTTGCCCACATTGTAGCCCGAAGCTGCACCCATATAATTAGGAATAAGGAACGTCATTGTTTCGTCAATGCCGTAGCTCCACGCCGTAGCATAATCCAAATCGAGACCTTTTGTTTTATTTGTGGCATCACTTTCCTTCACCAACTCCGAATGACCGCCGCGCATGGTTTGCTCCGCATATTCTTTATTGGCAAAAATGCCTGCACTACACGTACCAAAGCCGACAATCAACGCAAGCACAAAAATGCCGGTCGCTATCAGCAAATCTTTGTAACGTTTTTCTTTTAAATGAATGTAAAGTTCGGCAAAAAACAACATGCCGATAAGCATAAACATATAGTAAGACATCTGCGGGTGCACCATAAGCCCCATTGCCATGAAAAACATTGTAAAAATGGCTCCCCACGCATAACGTTTTTTATAGATGAGCATAAAGCCCACCAACACCAATGTCATCCACGTGATGGACGTACACTTACCATGATGCGCCGCCGCTAGTATCACAAAGAAATACGACGAAAAAGCGATGGCAAACGCTCCGGCAAAGCTTATCCACTTTTGCACGCCGAACGCTCTTAGAAGTATATAAAATGCTATAAGATAGAAAATTACAATCACCAACAAATTGTGATGCCCCCAACGGAATAATTTATAGAACGGCTTCAACAGATTCGCCGACATATATTTTCCACCGCCTATCTGATAGTTTGGCATGCCCGAAAACATTGAACCAGTCCACCATGAACTGTTTCCGGTTGTTTTGGTATAATTTACACTCTCCTGAACGGCAGCAATACCACTCACAGAGTCGCCTGCCATTAGCTGTTTGCCTTCCAAAACCGGAGAACAATAAATGCATGCAGCTATGATAAACACAACTAACATTCCCAATTCGGGAAGAATTTTTTTCTTGAAATCAATTTTTTTCATATTTCTACTTATTAAATTATTTTTCTAAACGCAAAGTTTTTCTAATTAAGCTATTAACATCTTCGCTGATGTGCCAAAAATAGACAATCACCACACCCAACACCGTAAGAATACTTGTGCGCAAAATAGCATCAGCAATTTCTATTACAAAATCATTGGTAAACAAATAATTCCACAATGGCGACACATAGGTTTCCAACAAAAAGTTGATGGGCAATAACATCAGTATAATCGCCAACACTTTTAATTGATTCATCGAAAACAGGTTGATTTTAATTTTCCGATGCACCATTCCCAGTAGCAAAGCATAGTAAATAACAGCAGCCAGCAACGATGCCATTGCTGCGCCATTAATTCCCCATAAAGGAATGAGCCAATTATTGAAAACAATAGCGGCAACTGTCAGTACAAAGGTGAAAATCAAAGAATAATAGTAATACCGTGAATAACCCAACGCCGATACGCCAATATTGCAAATGGATTGTAGCAATTTAGTAATACCCAAAATCAAAACCACTTGCTTGGCGGTTGCATAAAGTTCGCCGTTCGGTATAATTTTGAATAACAAATCAATATTAATCCAAATGATGAAAAATATAAATGCTCCCACCAATAGTTGATGCAACGAAACATTTTTTACCAATTGGTTTGCCTGAACAACGTCTCTATCCTTCACTGCTTGCGACAATTGCGGCTGAGAAATGGCTCCCAACGAACGATAAGGAATTTCGATAAGTGCCGCAATGAACGTGGCAATGGCAAAAACGCCCGTGTACTCCAATCCCATTTTTGCACTAATAAAAAACGTATTGACACTTGGCGTAATGACACTACCAATAGATGCCGTTACCAAAAAAAGCGTATAAAGCAAGTAATCCTTGCGCAACGATTTGGAGAAAAATTTCAAATCAGGTTTTATGGAAATGCGTTTCAGCGACAGCAAATAACCAATATTGATGAGCATTGCCACGCCGTAGATACTACAAAATGCGGCTACAAATCCGTCAATGTCCAACACTTTGAAAGCATAAAGCAAATAGGAAGCCAGCAGCAGCACACGCACCACTACTTCGCGTACAAATTTCGGCACCACAATCCGCATCAACACATTAGCGTTGGTCTCGAAAATGGTCATGTACAACAAGAAAAACGCCAACGGAAGTACAAAATAGTAATAGTTGACGAACAGGCTCGATTTTTCGGAAAAAACGCCACAAATAACACTCTTCAGACAAACATAGAGCGTGCCGACTACAAAAAAACCAACCAACGGAACCGCCAACGACCAAAAGAAAAAACCGTGGTCTTTGTGAGCTTCATCTTTAAAATAGGGATAAAAGCGTACAATAGAAGAATTGGTGCCTAACTGCGCCAAACCGGCAATCAACGTAGCCGCTTCGATAAGTACACGCGTCAAACCAATTTCCTCGGCGGTAAGGAAACGTGTCAGCACAAAGAAAGTGGTGAAAAAGCCGATAGCAATCCCCACATAATTGACAATTGTGCCCTTAATGCTTTGACGGATAATGATTCCCATAACTCTATTAAACTGCAAAGGTAATAAATAAACGTGAATATGACCACAGCTATTTTGAGAAAGACGAAAAAAACGGTTGTGTAGAAAATCAATTGTACTGTCGCACTTCACATACAAAAAAAATCGTATCTTTGTAAGTTATCTTAACCGAACACTTTTTGACGCCATTTTTTATGAACGAAATTATTTACAATCTACCCGAAAACATTGACACAACAGTTTTTTACGGTATCAACAATGCCAACATCATATTGCTGAAAAAATTATTCCCGACAGTAAAACTTGTGGCTCGCGGACACACTATAAAATTGGTAGGCATCACCGAAGAGATTGTTCTATTGGAAAAACGCTTGAAACAACTTGCAGCATTCTGCACTGCCACTAACACATTGACGGAAAGCAACATCACCGATATTGTAAAAGGTCATCAACCAACCATAATCAGCCTCAACGACACTATTCTTCACGGTGTTGGAGGCAAAGCCATAATGGCGCGCTCCGAAAATCAGAAGAAATTGGTTAAAGAATTTGAGAAAAATGATTTGCTTTTCGCCATTGGACCCGCCGGTTCGGGCAAGACATACACAGCCATCGCATTAGCCGTAAAAGCGTTAAAAAACAAAGAAGTGAAGAAAATCATTCTCAGCCGTCCGGCAGTTGAAGCCGGCGAAAAATTAGGTTTTCTCCCCGGCGATATGAAAGAAAAAATTGACCCTTACTTACAACCGCTCTACGACGCTTTGCAGGATATGATTCCTGCGGCAAAACTGACGGATTACATCGCCCACGGTATCATACAAATAGCTCCGCTCGCCTTTATGCGCGGACGCACATTGAGCAATGCCGTAATTATTTTGGACGAAGCACAAAACACTTCCAAACAGCAAATTAAAATGTTTCTTACCCGCATGGGCTTAGGCTCAAAAATGATAATTACAGGCGATTTGACACAAATAGACCTGCCTATTTCGCAAAAATCGGGCTTGAAAGATGCTTTGGAAATTTTGAAAGATGTAAAAGGAATTTCACGCGTGGAATTTAACCAAAAAGACATTGTACGGCACAAATTAGTACAACGCATTGTCGATGCCTACGAGCAGAACGAAGAAAAACGTCCCTAAATCGAAATAGATTTTATTCTTCGAAACAACTGTCGCCTTCTACCAATTCTTGGTCTGTACACGAAACTACACGTCCGGGAAACATTTCAAAAAACGTATGGTTGTGCGTAGCCATGATAACGCTTGTGCCACCTTTACAAATGGCATAAAGCAATTCCACTATCCCCCTCCCTGTCTGCGGGTCAAGGTTGCCGGTCGGTTCGTCTGCTATTATTAACTCCGGTGAATTGAGCAATGCTCGCGCAATAACAACACGCTGCTGCTCACCGCCCGACAACTGATGCGGACGTTTATAGCCTTTTTTTGCCATGCCCACATTGGACAACACCAAATCAATTTGTTCGGCAATTTTTCTCTTATCCTTCCAGCCGGTAGCTTTCAGCACAAATTCCAAATTTTCTTGTACCGTACGGTCGCCCAACAGTTGAAAATCCTGAAAAATAATGCCTATTTTACGGCGTAAAAATGGAATATCTTTGCGTTTTATAGTGCGTAAATCGTAATCGAAAATCTTTGCTTCGCCTTTTTTGATGGGAACTTCGGCATAAAACGATTTCAACAATGAACTTTTTCCACTGCCCACTTTGCCCAGCAAATAAACAAACTCACCTTGCTTAAGTTCAAAATCAACATCGCGCAACACCACCAACTCTTGCTGTTGGATGTCCACATTATGATAATCAATCAATTTTTTCATACGCGTAACAAAAAAGATAAGACGATAAAAATAAAAAAAGCGTTATCTCCGCACAACTTTCATACTCAAAATTCGCACGTCTTCGAACGGGCGAGCATTCAAATCGGTTTTTACCGAAGCAATTTTTTCCAACACATCGAAACCTTTCACTACTTCGCCAAAAACGGTATATTGACCGTCGAGATGCGGTGCTCCGCCAAACATTTTATACGTGAGCCGCTGTTCATCGCTGTAACTTATCAATTCGGTCGGCTGCAACATACGATTTAGGCGTTCTTCTGCTTCATCAAGTTCTTGGTCGTTAAGCGTTTTGCCTTCGACAATGTAAAATTGACATCCCGACGAAGCCCGTTCGGGATTGATTTCATCGGCTTGACGCGCAGCCGCTAATGCACCACGTTTGTGGCAATATTTCGGGAAAACAATTTCGGCGGGAATCGTATATCCGACATCGCCAGCACCTAATTGTTTGCCTATCGGTGCTGTTTTGGAATCAGGGTCGCCCGCCTGAATCATAAAGTTTTTGATGACACGATAAAACAACGTGTTGTTATAAAATTTCTGTGCCACCAATTTCAAAAAATTATCGCGATGCAAGGGCGTTTCGTTATAGAGCATCACTTTTATATCGCCCATGGTCGTTTCTATTTTTACCATTTTAGGTTTCGGCTTTTTGGCGGCTCCAACCGTCGATGGGAACATTATAAGTGCCATGACACAAAAAACAAGCGAAAATAGATACCAATGTTTACGCATAGAATTTTTCATTAATAAAGAGTTAGGCAAAGTTACTAAAAATTATCGAAACGAAAAGATTTCGCCATTTATTTATTCCAATTCGACGACAGTAATTCCAGACCCTCCCAACTGCACGTGCTCATCACGGAAAGAAACCACAAACGACAAAGTTTTCAGATAGTCGCGCACCAATTGACGCAACACGCCGCTGCCCGTTCCGTGAAGAATGCGGACGTGGTGCACACCGAGCATTCGGGCATCGTCCATAAAATAGATAACAGCCTGCAAAGCCTCATCGGCACGCATACCGCGCATATCTATTTCGGGATGAAATTTGAGTTTGCGTTGCGACAAATTTTCGTCGGCAATTTTGCCGAGTTCAGTAGTGCGGTAATTTCGGCGAACTTCCGCCCGATTTACTTTTTCAATTTGGCTGCGATTAACTTTCGATTTTATCTGTCCAAACGCTACAATAATGTTTTTATCCTGTATATCAACTATTTCGCCGATTGCTGTTTGATTTTTTATTCTCACACTATCACCCACCGAAAGCGTTTGTTTCTGTCGTACGGTCGTTTTTTGCGGCAGTTGTTCTTTTGGTGATACTGTCCGTTTAAATGCCTCCAAATCTTGACGTACGGCTTTGGTCGATTCCTTTTCCGCTTTCACTTCTTTAATGGAACGGATGGCGTTTTCAATTTTGGCATTAGCAGCCACCAATAAGTCGAACGCCTCTTGTTTTGCTTGGCGAATAATCTCTTTTTCCTTTTGTTTTATTTCAGCAGTTTTAAGCTCATAATCAGCCACTAAAGCCTCTAACTTTTTATTTTTTTCGCGTATTTGCTGCCGTTTTTGTTCCCAATAACGTTTGTCGCGCACAGCATCCTGAAGATTTTTATCGTAGTCGATATGCTCCGCACCTATCTTTTCAGTTGCCGCTGCAATCACATCTTCCGGCAAACCTATTTTTCGGGACATTTCCACAGCAAAAGAGCTCCCCGGGCAACCTATTTGTAAACTGAAAAGTGGCTGCAAACGGTGGCGGTCGTAAAGCATTGCACCATTAACGATGCCCTCGGTGTTCGATGCAAAATGTTTCAAATTGGTGTAATGCGTAGTGATAACCGCAAAAACACCGTTTTTGTTCAATTTTTCAAGCACCGCCTCAGCTATGGCACCGCCAATTTGCGGCTCTGTTCCCGTTCCAAATTCATCAATCAACAGCAGCGATTTAGAATTACCATAGCGCAAAAACTGTTTCATGTTCAGTAAGTGCGAACTATAGGTAGAAAGGTCGTTTTCAATACTTTGCTCGTCACCGATGTCAATAAAAATACTGTCAAAAATGCCCGCTTCGCTACTTTCTTCAACAGGTATCAGCAAACCACATTGCAACATATACTGTAACAAACCGACCGTTTTCAGACAAACCGATTTCCCGCCCGCATTGGGACCGGAAATTAGCAAAATCCGCTGTTTTTCAGTCAATTTAACCGTCAGCGGCACAATGGTTTTTCCCTGACTTTGAAGCGTAAATTGCAACAACGGATGACGCGCTCCCTGCCATGCTATTACTTGTTCATTTTTTAAGTCAGGTTTTATGGCATTTATTTGCAAAGCAAAACGCGCCTTTGCACGCAACGCATCTATTTTGGCAAGAAAAAGCGTAGAAGCCGACAAATCGGCATAATATGACCGCAAAAAATTAGTAAAAACAGTGAGAATACGCACAATTTCGCGTTTCTCTTCGTTTTCCAATTCACGCAAACGATTATTTACCTCTACCACCGCTGTCGGCTCTACATAAATTGTTTTTCCCGTAGCCGATTCGTTGTGAACAATACCGCTAATTTTACGTTTGTTCATCGCAATAATAGGTATCACCAAACGACCGTCGCGCATAGTAGGAGCTGCATCTTGCTCGACAATGCCGTCAGTTTGCGCCTGTCGCAAAATGCCTTGCAAAATACGCGAAACGCTGCCTTGCGCTTTCATCATCTCGCGCCGTATGCGGTGCAATTCGGGCGAAGCGGAATCTTTTACTTCACCGAATTTGTCCACAATTTTATTAATTTCGTGCAACACTTCGGGAAATGTCATCACATCATCAGCCAAACGGTGCAATAAAGGAAAACGCTCCGCATCGCGATGGCGTAAAAAATCCCCTACCTGTTGCACCATATTGATGTTGTGGCGCACTGCAACTACTTCGGAAACTTCCAAAAAAGTGCCTTCGACACGCGTACGAGCAAACGCCTGACGCAAATCAGCCACCGAACCAATAGGCAACACCTCCTCCTTTTCCTCCAAAAGTCGCACCATTTCGTCTTGCAGAGATAATTGATGCACAATAACCTCAAAATCGGACGAAAAAGAGATAGCCACAATCTCTTCTTTTGCCAAATCGCTCAAGCAATTGGCTGTAAGAAACTGCCGAACGGTTTCGAAACCGATTTTTTGTTCTATGTTCTGTGGGTAAAGCACTGTTTTTTATTAAAAAAGCCGATAACAACCTCAGTCGTTACCAGCAATTTTCATTTTTTTTCTTTTGACATTGCAAAATCAGAAATCGGCATTTTTTGGCGTACGCGGGAAAGGAATAACGTCGCGTATGTTTTGCATGCCCGTTACAAACAACATTAAACGTTCGAAGCCCAAGCCGAAACCGGCGTGCGGCGCCGTACCGAAACGGCGCGTATCGAGGTACCACCACATATCTTTCATCGGAATGTTTCGCGCCTCTATTTCACCTATCAACTTGTCGTAATCTTCCTCACGAACGCTACCACCAATTATTTCGCCGATTTGCGGGAACAGCACGTCGGTACCTTGCACCGTTTTGCCATCGGCATTTATTTTCATATAAAAAGCCTTGATTTCTTTCGGATAATCAGTCATAATAATCGGTTTTTTGAAATGCTCTTCCACCAGATAACGCTCGTGTTCGCTGGCTAAATCGCATCCCCAAAATATCGGATAGCTGAATTTTTTACCATTACTGATGGCGGTTTCCAGAATTTTTATGCCTTCGGTATAGGTCAAATGCACAAATTCGGTATTGACAACGGCTTCCAAACGAGCAATTAAATTGTTATCAATCATTTTGTTAAGGAATGCCAAATCGTCACTGCAATTATCAAGTGCCCATTTTACACAATATTTAATAAACTCCTCTTCCAATGCCATCAATTCTTCCAAACCGATAAATGCTACTTCAGGCTCTATCATCCAAAATTCAGCCAAATGGCGCGGCGTATTGGAATTTTCAGCACGAAAAGTTGGTCCAAATGTGTAAATTTTGCCGAGTGCCATTGCAGCAAGTTCGCCTTCAAGCTGACCGGAAACAGTTAAATTTGCTTGTTTACCGAAAAAGTCCTCAGAATAATCAACTTTTCCGTCGGGCGTCTTTTTCAAATCGTTCAAGTTTTGCGTGGTAACTTGGAACATATGTCCGGCACCTTCGCAGTCGGAAGCTGTGATAATCGGCGAATGGAAATAGAAATAGCCGCGTTCGTGAAAAAAAGTATGGATAGCAATTGCCATGTTGTGACGAATGCGAGAAACCGCACCGAATGTATTGGTACGCAGGCGCAAATGGGCTATTTCGCGCAAATATTCCATAGTATGCCCTTTTTTCTGCAACGGATATTTTTCGGGGTCGGCTGTACCGTACACTTTAATTTCGGTAGCCTGCAACTCCACGCGCTGACCGCTGCCCACCGATTCGGTCAAAATGCCATTTACACTAAGACTGGCTCCCGTAGTGATAGTGCGCATTAATTCGTCACTGAATTTCGACAAATCAACAACTATCTGCATATTATTGATGGTTGAGCCATCGTTTAGAGCAATGAAATTGATATTTTTGTTACCGCGGCGGGTACGCACCCAACCTCTTACATTGATTTCCGATCCTATATCTTCGCGTTTCAAAGCATCGACTATGACCGTTCGCTTAATTTCTTTCATGTTTATACGTTCATTTTTTCAGTTTGCAAAGTTATAAAAAAACTGCCATTTAGGAATATCTTTTTCGCTCAAAACTTTTCTAACAATAAAAAGCCTTTTGCAATTTTAAACCAACTATTTGTCAATTAGTTACTATTTTATTTCACGGGTTTTGGCATGCAACCACTCTTTTTCATTGTCAGGAAGGAAGGGCGACAACTTTTCGTAAACCCTTTGATGGTAATTGTTCAGCCATGTTTTTTCCGCATCCGTCAGTAAGTCGATTTGAATTGCCGACACATCGAACGGGAAAAGCGTCAAAGTTTCAAAACGCAAAAATTTGCCAAACTCAGTGGTTTCCGCTTCCACTACCGTTACCAAATTTTCGGAGCGAATGCCGTACTGTCCGCTGCGATAAAGCCCGGGCTCGTTGCTTACCACCATGCCAATTTGCAATGTTGTCGGATTTTCGTTCATACGTATATTATGAGGTCCTTCATGCACGCACAAAAAATGCCCGACACCATGACCGGTTCCGTGACCATAATTCAAACCATTGTCCCACAAAGCTTTACGTGCCAATATATCCAATTGCGACCCGCGCGTTCCGACAGGAAATTGTGCCATTCCCAAAGCAATGTGCCCTTTCAGTACCAATGTAAAATCTCTTTTTTGCTGTTCAGTCAGTTTTCCCAACGCCACCGTGCGAGTAATATCAGTAGTGCCATCAAAATAGTGTGCGCCGGAATCCAACAAAAGAAAATTTTCAGGTTTCAATGTGGCGTTGCTCTTTTCATCAGCTTCGTAATGCACTATTGCACCATGCTCGGCATAGCCGGCTATTGTTCCGAAACTTTCGCCAAAAAAAAGTTTTTGCTGACTTCTGAATTTGCGCAATTTTTCAGCCACCGACATTTCCGTCAAATTGCCATCGGCAACATGTTGCTCCAACCAATAGAAAAAATGTGTCAAAGCTACACCGTCGCGCACCATTGCCGACCTAATTCCGGTTAGTTCCACTTCGTTTTTAATACCTTTTTGCAAAATAATCGGCGAAACTAAATCTTTGACTTCATTATTTTGTTTCACAACGGAATAAAGCAATCTATTCACTTTACTAAAATCCAACGCTATTTTTGCGCCCGACAGTTGTTTAAGATAGTCGTAAACCGCATTATACGATTGAATTTCTACACCATTACTATTTAATGAAATTTTTAATTCATCCGTTATTTTGCCTCTGTCAACAAATAAAACGGCTTTCTGCCTATCCACCACCGCATACGCTATAACCACAGGATTGTAGTCGATATCGTTGCCGCGAATATTAAATAGCCACGCTATTTCGTCCAATGCAGTCAGCAAAATAGTATCCAATTTTTTCACCTCCAAATTAGCGCGCAATTGTTTTATTTTGTCAGCAGCGGAAACTCCGGTGTACTTTATTTCCAATTCAAACGCCTTTTCGGAAGGCAAAGCGGGACGTTCCAACCATATTTCGGATATAAAATCGAATGTTGCATCCGTTTTTATTTGGTAAAAAGCCAATTCGTCAGCCATAATGCGATAATCTTTTACCGAAATCATTGCTCCGTTAATAGCCACTGTATCATTAGGTTGCAATACTTTTCCAAGCCACGCCGTAATGGATGGCGTTTCGGGCAACCCTTCTTTAAACAATTCAATATCGGAACCTTGCAACTGCATATCCGCTTGTAAAAAATAGCGCGAATCCGTCCACAAACCGGCTTTTTCGGTAGTAATCACAGCCGTTCCTGCCGAACCGGTAAATCCGCTTATAAAATTTCGTTCTTTCCAATGTTTAGCCACATATTCGCTTCCGTGAGGGTCTGTCCCCGGTACAATTACTGCGGCTATATTGTGTTTCAACATCAAACTCCGCAATGCTTGGATACGTTCTTTAACTGTCATATTATTAGATATTTAAATAAGGATATTTTTGTTTCAATTCAGCCAATTCGCATTCTATCTGCTCTATAAATCGGCGGTAAGCTTCTGAATCGGCTTTTAACGGACGGTGCTGCAACGCTTTGTTTATTTTTGCCACTTGCGGCAATAGTTCCAATGTCTTTTCTGTAAAAAATGCGGTGCAAAAACGTTCCCATACATATTCTACCGCCATAGAAGACGGATGTATCATATCGTCGGCAAAAAAACGGTAATCGCGCAATTCGTCCAAAACTATTTCGTAAGAAGGAAAATAGATTGCCGCCTCAAACTGCCGACACAACGCTTCCGTCGCCAACAATAAAATGGATTTACTTGTCTGATTTTCTGTTGCTCCATTGCGCAAATAACGTATGGGACTTACCGAAAAAACAATGCGAAGATAAGGACGATTTTTAAGCAGTCGGCTCAACAAAACAGTATAACGTTCCACAATTTCATCTACCGACAATCGGCGACGCGTAAACTCCCGCTCGGGCACTTTGTGGCAATTGGCTACAACACTGCCGTCATGTTCGTACACCCACGCCGAACCGAACGTAAGAATAAGAACATCGGTCTGCTCAAACCGCTCTGCCGCCACCAAATAAGTGGTATTGATATTCGCTAACGCCTGCTCCTGAGTTTTTGCCGAAAAACTGCCATGATGCGCCCAACTGTGCCACCAACCGTCATAATTGAACAATTCAGAAGCAACAAACGGTCTGTTTTCACTCAATCGTTCCAACACATCGGCAATGGAAAATGGATTATAAAGAACTCCAAACGGATTGACATCGCCCGTAAAACGGTATTCGAGCAACTTGCGACCGATAGTTTCGGCAAAGCAAGAACCGAGCAACAAAAAATGCTGCTCGTAATCCATAATTTTCAAAGGAGATATAGGAATAACGGTTCGAAAATCCATAATTTTTGCACTAACGCATCCACTACAAAGGTATAAAAAAATACGAAACGATTAAAATAGACAAAAAAAACAATTATCCGGCGCAAATTTTTAGCCCCCTTAATCCCCCTAAATGTTGAATGTTTAGTGTGTAATGTTTAACTGTTTAATGTGTAATGTTAAATGTTTAGCCCCCTTCAGGGGGTTGGGGGTAAATAAATTTGTAAATCTGTCAATTTGTAAATCTGTAAATCTGTAAATTTCATTTAGGGGTAAATAAACAAGTAAAAGAGCCGTCTTTTTTTAAGACGGCTCTTTACTGAAAAACAGTATTTTACAAACTTTTTACCGCACCACTACCTTTTCGATAGCATTGCCTATTTTTACAATATAAATTCCTGCGGGAACGGCAA